>OGEG01000415.1_pt1 | contig 46469 bp, 64 predicted proteins | sample 1570621 | NCBI WGS metagenome assembly OGEG01 (sample SAMEA2582130, study PRJEB24529) | metagenome | biome: Human gut stool | place: China | collected 2011 | reverse complement strand
TAAAGGAGAAAAGATCAGTCATTCAAAGTTATTAATGCTTTTGCGTTCTGCACACGTTTTTGGCGGAAACAAGCTATCACATTACGAGGCTTTAGTTAAAGCGGCTGAGAATGGGAACGAGCGTGCAACAAATATCCTTAGAGATTTAGAAGTAAAGTAATAACAATTAAATAGTAGAATTATGGAAAAAAGAAGAATGCCCGGAGAGTTTAAGATTGCGGTTAGTAGACTAAACGAAAGTACTGGGCTATACGAAAGCGGTGTAAGTATTGCAACTGGTTTTATGTACCAAATAGGTGCTTATCAGTATTTCCTACACTGGGACAACCTATTTAAACGAGTATATATATCAGAGGCAAGTACTGGTTTTAGAGTGAGAGTCGTTGTGAAATTGAATGGTGAGACCCCTAAACAGTGTCATGATAGAGCAATCGAGGAAATGAAGGACTTTAGCCCGTCTTTGGGTAACTGGGAAAAAGCTAAATCAATGATGAAGAAAGCCGGAATACCTTACCCGTTGAACGAATGGATAACTAACTTAAAAGATATAAATTCAAATGAAGAAATCAAGAAAGATTAATCGACTTAAAAGTCGTTTTGTTCCGGTTAAATTTAGCTTAAAGGAGCAAAGACAGTTTACCGAAATTATTAACAAAGATAGGAAGCTGGTTAAAGATAGAGCTAAAAATGAACTTTTAAAAATAGATCGTATAATGCTTCGGGCTGATTTATATTGTACAGGTTTGGGTGAGCTTGTTTTTTCTGAGAGTGAAATGGAGGCGTTTAGCAGGTTTGAGAAAGTAAAAATGGAGTTTTATCATGGAAAGTAAATTGAATCAATTAGAAGTTCTTATTTTGCAGGAAGAAGAAGCATACAAGGACATGCAAGCAGCAAAGAAAAGACATTCCGCATGTTTACAAGAATTGTTGGAATTCGAAAGCAAAGCTAATTTAGGAACCATTAGATATTGCGGAAACTGTGTATATCTTCCAAATAAGAAAAGAGCAGGAAAGTATAAATGCTCGTTGACTGGAAAGAAAAAAGATTATTGCAGTGAGGGATGTGAAAAATATAGTGAATTACCATTTTAAAAATAGAAAAATATGAATAATTTGATTAAAGTTAGCGAAACTATAAACGCAAAAGAAACTATGAGTTCTTTGCAGATAGCAGAGCTCACAGGCAAACAACATTCAAATGTTATGAGAGATATTCGCAATATCCTTGAACAATTGGAAGATAGACGACAATTCAATTTTGAATTATCATCAAGGCCCCAACCTATGCCAAACGGTGGAAGTAAAGAAGTGTCTTGTTACATTCTCACCAAAAAGGATAGCCTACTTCTTGCAAGCGGATATGATGCAAATCTACGGGCTAAAATCATTAATCGTTGGGAAGAATTGGAGATGGAGAAGCGTTTCGGCAACTTCGTTATTCCGTCTACATTTAGCGAGGCTTTAATGTTAGCAGCTAAACAAGCGGAGGAAATAGAGGAGAAAAATAAATTGCTGTTAGAACAGACTCCAAAGGTTGAATTTTATAATGCTGTTACAGGTAGCGAGGACACTATTGATATGCGAACGGTTGCCACTGTGTTGAATATGGGAATAGGTCGGAATAAAATATTTGAAGTATTAAGAGATAAACGTGTTCTTGATCGTAAAAACATGCCTTATCAAAAGTATATAGATTTGGGATATTTTAGGACCGTTGAGGCTCAATATACAAAAAGTGATGGGACTAACTGCATTAATATAAAAACTGTAGTATTTCAAAAGGGATTAGATTTTATACGCAAAACATTAACTTTAAATAAATAAGATATGATTGATTTTAGCAAAAGCGTTATTAGCTTAACAAAAGAGTGTAAAGAACAGCATGAAAGAATGAAGGTAAAAGGTTTTCACGATAGAGATGTATCTTTGCCAGAGATATTTGGGCTTATCATTTCGGAGATGTGCGAGGCAATGGAGGCGGAGAGAAAAGGTAGGTTTGTAGAAAAAGGTGCTTACGATGTGGTTCTAAGCTGTGAGACTGATTTTGAAAGTGTATTTAAACAGAATATTAAAGATACTGTCAGCGATGAACTTGCAGATGTTTTCATTCGGTGTTTGGGCGCTACTGGTAAATATAACGAGGATAATAACGATATAGTACTATTTAAACACTGTATTGATGAACGGGTGAAAATTCTAAATAAAACTCCGAATACATTCGCTTATTACGTATATAATCTCGCATACTGGGTAACAAGTAATGAAAAAATATGCTGCAATTACTTTGCTACTATCATGGAGATATGTGCAGCAATAGCTATCATACATAACATTGATTTAGGCAAAGCAATTGAGGCTAAAATACGGTATAATGAAACGAGAGGCTACAAACATGGAAAGAAATATTAAGGAGGAATTAAAAGAACTTCAGGAAGGTGCGTTCTTTTTAGTAATATCGAACGGTGATGGTACGGTGTCCCCTCTGTCGATGGATAAAGAACAATTGCAAGTGTTAAAAGAACTTGCTAACATGTTATCAAAAGAAACACCGTTTGTAAGAAACATAGATGTTAAACTTAAAATAATAGATTAAAATGAATTTAGGGCAAATCAAAATTAACGCTATTTTAGCAGCTGATCCTGAGGGTATTCAAATAGACGGTAATCACTATCAAGGCGATTCTATTCCTTTATATCAGTTTCTCAATCAGAATAATGTTAATACAATGGACGGATATGCGATAAAATACGCATTCCGTCACAGACGAAAAAACAAAGAAAGAGATATTGCGAAAGCTATTCATACTCTACAATTGATTTTGAAAGACGAATACAACATGTATATGTTAGGCGGACAGTTGTACACGAAAGAGCAATATGATGAATTGATCAGTCAAGCGAAAAAAGAGGCGGAAGGAAAAGAAACTGAAACGACTGTGATACATACCGATATGGGGATAAGTATTGAATATGAGTCTAAAAAGGTGTCAAACAGGAATGTTTACGTTAGGAAAATACACGAAGTAAAAGCAGTTTATGTATCACGTGAAGGTAATTTTAAAAAAGAGATTGGCGACATTGGTTTGCACATTTACGGTTATAAATCAAACGAATGTGTGTATTTTAGAGATAGGGAAGAAAAAGAAGTGTGCGTACCCTACGGAAACTATGTTATGCTATCTGAGGGCGGTGTATACCATATTCTGCCTAAGGCTTATTTTGATGATATATATGAACCGAAACTTTGATTTTAATTATTGATACGTAGTGAATAGGCGTGTTGCAACTATTGCGACATGCCTATTCTTTTATATTCGAGTTAATATATATATATTTGCATAGGTAAACTGTTCATTTTTAGCAAAGTGAATCTATTTTTGTTTAAATATAATTATTAATGATATGGTTAAAGTAGGTAGTATGATTAAATCACAAGGAAAAATAAAGAGAACTGACGAACAATGGGAGGCTGACAAAGCACTTGAATCTGAATTGTTTCTCAAGGGCTATTCTTATCGCAGAATCAGAGATAAGATCAATGAACGCTACAAGGAGATGGGAATAGATATACAAATATCTTATCAGTCTGTGTATAACGACATTCAGAAATGTTTGGCTGAGTGGAAGCGGGAACAATTCACTAACATAGACCAGTATGTTACACAGGAAATTCAAGCACTCGACAATGTAGCGAGGGAGGCGTGGGAGGAATGGGAACGCTCTAAGCGTCCTAAATGCAAAACGAAATACAGGTTTAAAACGGCTGTCGAGGTGCAAAAGGAAACCACAACTGGTGACCCTTCGTTCTTGAATGTCATTCTTAACGTGCAGCAAAGAAAAGCACGCTTGTTAGGCTATGATAGTCCGTTGGTTGTTTCTATTGTAGGGGATAAAGAAAAAGAGAAACCAAAATACGACTTATCCAGTGTCCCGGAAGATGTTCTCGAAAAAATGGCAGACGCTTTGCAGAATGGAGGTAACAATGAAGATAAATAATATACCACCAGAAGAGATTGTAAAGCACGTTGCGAGAAACAAGTTTAAGAATTTTGCTAAATATGTGGATAATGGAATTATATTAAGCCAGTTTCATAAAACGTATTACGAAATTCTTGATATGTTTGCGCATGGAAAGATAAAGAAGTTGATTATCTCAGTACCACCGCAAACAGGAAAATCGGAAGGTAGTAGCCGTAAACTACCGGCCTTCATTTTAGGTTTGCGTCCAGACGATAAGATAGCAATAGGCTCTTATGCTGCAACACTTGCTGAGGGCTTTAATAAGGACGTACAGCGCATTTTAGACACTCCGGAGTATATTAGTTTGTTCCCTGGTACTCGAATAATGGGTGCTGAGAAAACGTCACGTTATGAAGCATATACTCGTAACAGCAAAATGACTGAGGTAATAGGCAGAAAAGGGTCGGTTACGGCTGTCGGACGTTCGGGAGGTTTGACGGGTAAATCTGTAAATGTTTCTATACTTGACGACGTGTATAAGGATCACTTGGAGGCAAATTCTCCTATCATACGGGAAGCCGCTTGGAAGTGGTACACAACTGTTATCCGCAAACGACTCGATAATAACGGTCAAGAATTGATCGTATTTACACGATGGCATAAAGACGACTTGATAGGTCGTATAGAAAAGAAAGAGAAAGTTATCACGGTAACAAAATGGTCCGACCTTGATAATATACCTGATGGCGCATGGGTAAAGATAAACTTTCCTGCCTTGAAAGTGGGTGATCCGACAGAAATAGATCCACGCCAAGAAGGTGAGGCGTTGTGGGAAGAGAAACATAGCGCAAAGAAACTTCTTGCTGAGCGTGAACTTGACAAGGTGGAATTTGAGTGTTTGAATCAAGGGAATCCGGGAAGCGCAGAGGGACAGCTATACGGAAAGTTTAAAACGTGGTCTGATAAGTCAGATTTCGGTATATTTCTCGGTCGTGGTAACTATACCGATTGTGCAGATACAGGAACGGATAACCTTTGTAGCATATGCTATGATAAATACCGTTCAAAACAGCCAGTTTGGAGCGAGAAAGAAAAGGCATACAAGCATTTAATATTCTGCCTTGTAACCGATATAATATATACCACTGACCCGATAGAGGTCACACAGGTGACAGTGCCGGAGATGTTAAACAGAAACGAAACTGAGTATGCTAACATTGAAAGTAATAACGGAGGACGTTCATTTGCTGTTAATATATCGCCTAAAACAAAAACTGCGATACATTGGTTTTCTCAGCACAACAACAAAGAGGCGAGGATATTAACGCATGCTGCAAATGTTACGCAATCTATTGTTATGCCGTTCGGTTGGGAGTCTAAATTTCCACGTTTCTACGAGGATGTTGCGGGCTATCTGAGGGACTTTAAAGCGAACGCACATGATGATGCTCCAGATACATTAACTGGTATCGTAGAGAAAGAAGTTATGCCCGCTATCGAACCGAAACGGAGGGGAATCAAGCGTATAAATTAATAGAAAGCAAATTGTATCTATGTTTCAAAATAATATAGGTACATTTGCATTGTTAATTAATTGTTTAACTAAAAATTAAGAAAATATGTTGTATTGTGATTGTCCGTTAGGAACGGCTTTACCGGATATCCCGGTTGTAACATGTCCGGAGAACTTCGGTCAGATTCAGAAAGTAGTATTTCAGAGATTGATGGGTAAAGCGGCTGAGAACTCAATAACTATTGCAGCCGCAAAAACTTTGGGTACTTGGACTGCTTTACTCGCTGCAAAAGACGCTACTAAAATGGTAGTTTCACCGTACATTGCTGAACCTACTGTTGAAGCGGGAGAGGCTTTGACGTATGGAGGCGGGAACGCAACACCCGGTGGCGTAGTTGAAATTTTGGGGTCTAATAGTACTCCGTTTACTGGTAAGTTCTTGAAAACTCCACAGGCAGTTATCAAGGTTTTGAAGCAATTTATGTGCGAAGTTACCGGAGGACTGGGAGTGTATTTGATTAACGGCAACGGTCAGATAGCAGCTATTAAAGACGGTGAAAACTATAAGCCAATTCCCGTTGAATCGCTGTTTGTAGGTGATCGCACTATCGGAGGTTTGGAAGCACCGGACACGAATGTAATTTCGTGGAGTTTCAAGCCTAATTGGTCGGATAACTTGGAGATTTTTAAACCGGACTTTAACCCTCTGACCCAGTTAGTCCCCGCACCGAGTGGAGTAGGTGGTTAACATGAATGCTAAAAAAACAATGGTTTCCCTCACTTGTAAAGAGTTGGGGGAAACTCGTTTATTTGAAGTTGAACATGCCGAACGTCTTTTATCAATGTTTCCCAAAGGAGGGTGGGAACTGACAGAGGACGAAGGCTATTATTTAAAACAGGATGGGAAAATCAGTCGAAGAAATACGGGAGATATTCAGAAAACCGATCAATCGGAAGTGGATACAGAAAGCGAGGGAACAGGAGGAACGAATAGCATTCCACGCAAGGGTAAAGGTTGACGATGTACGCACAAAGCCTGCTTTAGACTTTCTTAATCGTGTAAAGATGTGGATCGCACCGGACAAATACGAGATATTTAACTCTATGTTCCACTTTCCAGTAAAGACAAACGAAGTTACGAGCGAGATATTTGATAAATTGAGCCGTGTGTTTGATGGTCGGAATCCTGCATTTAACTACCAATTTACCGACTCAGAGGATCGTGATGACTGGGAGTATTACAGGCAGGAAGTACTGAAAGAACCGCATGTTTGGGCTACTGATGGTTGGGACAATTTCAAGGATAGAATTAACTCCGTTCTTGTGATTGATTTGCCGGAAGTGCAGCAGGGTGATAAGCCAGAGCCTTATTTCTATTTCATTGATATTGCCTCAGTAGTTAGCTACGAAACTACCAAAGAGGATAACAATGTCATGGCGTGGATAATGTTCAAGACGAATGATGAAAAGATGATTCAGATTGATGATGTTTTTTACAGACGTTTTAAAGTGGAAAAGAACAATTCACTTACATTAGAGGTTGAAAGTACGCACGATTTAGGTTATTGTCCGTCAAGGTTCTTTTGGTCTGACTCTATATCATTGCAAGAACCGGATATAAAGAAAAGCCCGCTTACCAAAGTCCTTGATTCGCTTGACTGGTATTTGTATCAATCAACGGCAAAGAAACATCTTGATTTGTACGGTGCTTATCCGATATATTCCGGATATGAACAGGATTGCGATTATATTGCGAACGGAGGTAAAGAGAGATGTAACGGACATGGATTTTTAATCGGTGATACAGGTGAGTATATCTCAGATATGGATGGTCAACCTATGAAGTGTCCCGTATGTTCGTCAAAGCGGCTGAGCGGTGCAGGTTCTTATGTAGAAATACCCGTTCCAACTGAGTTGCAACCGGACTTATCAGACCCGATAAAGATTATTTCTGCCGATGTATCCGCTTTGCAGTACAATGTGTTTGAGGAAGAACGTTTAAAGAAGAACATTATTACCTCTGTGACAGGTGTAGGCGGTGAAGTTCAGAAAGAAACAGCCGTAAACGAAAAACAGGTACAGGCTTCATTTGAGAGTCAAACGACAATTCTAAACCGGATTAAACGAGGCTTTGAGGAAGCACAATGCTTTGTAGACGCAACTGTTTGCCGACTGAGATACGGGAATACTTTCGTTTCATGTTCGATTAACTACGGGACTGAGTTTTACATCTATACACCGGAACAACTTGCAGAGAGGTATAAAGTACTCAAAGAATCGGGAGCGAGCGAAAGCGAGTTAGACGCTATGCGTACACAGATAATCGAAACAGAGTACAGGCATGACCCAATACAAATGCAAAGGTTATTAATCTTGAAAGAGATTGAGCCTTATTCTCACTTAACGAGGGAAGAAGCAATTAATTTGTATAAAGAAAACGTTATAAGTGAGGAAGATTTGCGGATAAAACTAAACTTGCCTACATTTGTGCGTAGATTTGAAAGAGAGAATATGAATATTATAGAGTTTGGCTCTAATATTGATTACTCTAATAAGATAAACAAAATTTTAGAAACATTAAAACGTTATGCAAATGAACAGACCACTTTACCCGGAGCATCCGCTTGATAAGGTGACAGCAGAAAATTATCTGTGTCCGGAAAATGAAAAAGGTCGCTATCACGTGATTCAAGAAAGGTTACAGTTTGACCCGAATACTGGTGCGAGGGTATTTTCACCAGTATTGCAGAAATACAGACCTTTAACATTTGAAATGATAGTTTACCCGTATTTGAGTCGAGGAGGCTACGATATTAGAATTGTGCACGATCCTCGAAAGTATGCAAAGGATATGCAGGAATATTCAGAACAGGTTAAAAAAGCAAAGCAAGAACGGGCTTTAGAGGAGCTGAGAGAAAAGATTAGAGAGGAAGAAAGACAAAGGGTTCTTGCTGAGTTGAAAAAGGAAGAAAAGAAAGGAGGTAAGTAATGTTAACGGTAGATATTCTAAGACAAAATAAAGCTCTTTCGGAGCTAACAGATGAACAGTTGAATGCTATTGCTACTCTTTCTCAGAATGACGAGGTACAGGTTGTTCAGACGAAAGTCAAAGAGGAACGTGCAAAAGCAACTTTATCACTGAGTCAAGCGTTCGGTATTGACGATGTTACAGACCTCACATTTGAAAATGCTGTGGAGTTCGGAAAGAACAAACTTTCTTCTGTCGATTCTGCTAAGTTTGAAAAGATTATTTCAGAACTTAAAACAGAACTTGAGGCCGAAAAAGCAAAGAAGGTAGGTGATAAGGATAACGAGAGAATAGCCGCTTTGCAGGCTGAGTTAAACGATACTAAGACGAAGTATTCGGAACTAACAAATCAGCTTACAGAGAAAGAAAAAGAGTTCTCAAACAAGCTATCCGATTATAAGATCACTTCCCATATTACACAGGCTTTAGGCAGCATGAAGTTTGGAAAGGGAGTTAATGACGCTATGTTGAATATTATCAAACAGCAAGCAGTTAACGATCTAAAAACTGAGTTTACTCCTACAATTGTCGAGAAAGACGGTAAGGAAAGCGTTATCTTTATGAAAGACGGTGTACCTTACAACAATCCTGCAAATGGTCTAAATCCTTATTCAGTTTCAGAGCTTTTAACAGAGAAATTAAAGCCGTTCGGTGTCCTCGATGAAGGTAGAACCGTGGGGGGTGCAGGAGGCAAAGGGGGCGGAAAAGGAACGCCAACCGCAATTGATCTGACAGGCTGTAAAACTAAGGTAGAGGCGCAGGAGGTTGCGCATAAATACCTTGCCGGAAAAGGGCTAACAGTGGGGTCGGAAGAGTACCAAACGGAACTCAATACAATTTGGCAAGAGAATGATATTCAAAACCTGCCGTTACAGTAAAAACAAAGGGGATACCCATATTTATAAACTTTAAAAACAGATTATTATGAGCTTAATTGCTACACGTACACAGGAAATGCGGTTGAGAAATCCGCAGGTAGACAGAAACATGAGCCGCCTCACCGAATGGGGTGCGCTTGACTTTTTCCTTTCTCAGACGAATTCTCCGGATTCGATGTTGACGGATGAAACTAAAAGACGTGCTTTCTCGTCTATGGGTACAGACATTAAAATTCCGGTGATTGATTATGACGGTACTGTCACAGTTGCAAACGAACGCACATGCGTCATTGCGGACGCTGAGAACACCTCTAAACTGATGGCTGTTGTATGGAAAACATACGCTTTCGGTTTTACGATGGTTCCGACTATGTTTAACAACAACGAAATCGACTATCAGAAAGATTTTGAAAAGAAAATGCTTAAGTTTTCTCGTAAATTCTTAGACCAAGTTGATAAGGACGCTATCGCAGCATTGGAAGCAGCTAAAACGCAGAAGTTCGGCAACCTGCTTTACTACACTCAGACAGCGAATGACGTACAGGTTAACTACATGCAGCGTAACGATATTTTAGGTGACTTGCACCCGATGTTCCGTTCTATGGACTATTCCGGTCAACTTCATATTGTCGGTGACACTGGCGTAGACGCTATTGTCCGTAAACTGGAACAGCACGGAATATACAACGATGTTAACAAGCAACTGGAATATGCAAATAAGATTTTCCACTTTACAAACAATATGGTTTTGGAAAGTGAAAACTTCGCTCAGTTCTACGCCATTGAAAGCGGTAACGTTGGTATGTTGACCCGTGTTGACCGCGAGGCCCTCAGACGAGCAACCTCTAAAGCAGGTCACGAATGGGACGTTATCAACTTCCCGTTTGCAGGTTTCCAAGTTGGTACACATTACTACGAGTCGGTAGGTGACCAGTCCGCTATCGCAGGCGCAGCAACTGCTGACATGAAATGTAATATCAAAGAGCACTACGGTTTCTCCGTTGATATTGCTTTCGTCGTAGCTTACAACTCTGCACCGGACACTGTTTCTAACCCGATTATGAAGGTTGAAATTAAGAAGGACGGTTCTCAGTTCGGAGGTACACCCGTTTATATCACTAATGCCGATCAAATCGGTGGCGGGGCTGCTACAGGTGAAATATCTGTTAACCTTACTAAAATTGGAGGAAGTAAGGTTGAAGAATCGGCTTTAAAGGTAGATTTGGATAAGGTTAAGGGTGCTGCAGTTTCATCTACTGGTGGTGTAGTTGATGTAAAGGTTAACTCTCAAGCATCAAATCTTAATGTAGAGGTTAAAAACGCAGATAGCGCACCAGTTCCAACGAAAACAGTTGAGGGATAGTAGTTATATAGTAAATTAAAGTTTAATTAAAAGGGAGGGGAAGCAAAATCCCTTCCCTTTTTTAATTTGAAGCAACATGTATAGAATAAAAGACATAAAAGATAGCTTAAAAAACGTAGTAGGTTGGAGGCAGTCATACGATTTAGACAATAAGATAGACACCGAACTAACAACGTCCGAAAGCGGTATTTCCTATCAAGACGTTCACCCTCTTGTGACGCTTGAAAACATATCATCTATAATGCCGTTAGACTACTATAAGAAGTATCCGGAATACAGCGATACAGAGACTTATGCGGTCGGTGACAAGGTGAGGTTTAACAGTGATCCTCTATTGTCAAAACCTTCGGTGTGGATAGCCACAAACGGAACAACCGGAGAGCAGCCCTCAGAGGGAGGTCAAAACTGGGAGAGATATAACCCTTTGTCCGATTACCTTAGAGAGTTAAACGAAAAAGCAATAACGGCTACTATCACTAAGTTTATCACAGAAAAGACGATAGCGGGGGAAACAAAGACGCTGTTAGAGCGTAGGCCACTTTTTGACGGTTCGGGCTACTACACTAATCAAATTGACTCTACAAAGAGCATGGTAGGATATGAAATATTTCCAGTTCGGGCGATGGGTGTTACTACGAAGATCGACAGAATCGGGTTGCAGTTTACGAAGCCGGTGAAAGTTAAGATGTATCTTTTTCATAGCTCACAGCCTCAGCCTATATATACATTCGACTTGAATTATACTGGTAATGGGTCTTATCAATGGTTCGATGTACCGGACGCATTTTTACCTTATATTTCTGAGGCAACGTCACCTGGCGGCACATGGTATCTGTGCTACGATCAAGAACAATTGCCGTACGATGTATTTGCAATCAACATGGCAAAAGACTTTAGCGCGGAGCCATGCGGAACTTGCAACGTTGGCAGCGTACAGGCATGGAGAGAGCTAACAAAGTATATTCAAATATCACCGTTCCGGAATGACACAAAGCAGGGGGATAATCTGTTTGATATTCAATCAAGCGTTTATACACCTGCAACATGCTACGGAATGAATGTGCAGTTTACGGTAGCTTGTGACATAACTGACTTCATCATAAGCGAAAGACTTGTATTTGCGAACGCTCTTTCTTTGCAGATGGCTGCTTATATCCTCCGTGAACTTGCTTTGAATCCGAACGTCCGGCAGAATGCTAATCAATTGAACATTGATAGAGAATCAATCTTATACGAGGTTGACGGTGTATCACAGGGTCGTGCGCAGGGTATCGGACATCAGTTGAACCAAGCAATGAAAGCGTTAAGCGTAGATACTAAAGGTATGGATAGAATATGCTTGACTTGTCGGAACGGTGGTATCAGATTTAAATCGACATGATAACAAACTTATTAGATAGAGTTAAGAAAGTGAAAGAAGCTTTAGACTCAGGACGAATAGCAAAGGAAATTGTGCGGGATAACGATAACATTCTTATCGACATGAACGCACAAGATCAGCTATTCGCCAAAGGGGTAAACAGGCTGGGGGTCCGGATAGACGAATATAGACCGTACAGCCCTTTCACTATAAAGGTTAAGATAGAGAAGCGGCAACCGTATGACCGGGTAACTCTAAAGGACACAGGGGAGTTTTACAACTCTTTTTACGTTGAAACGGCTGAGGACAGATTCTATATTAAAGCCTCAGACGAAAAAACGGACTGGTTAATCAAAAAATACGGTGCCGAGATATTTGGTTTAACTAATGAATCGCTTGCCGAATTTATTAACGATTATGTGAAAGATGAAGCAGCAAAAAAAGTTAAGGAGATACTAAATGAAAGATAGAGCTATTTTAAAGCCGAATGCGGTACTTTTCGATGAAGTGATAGGAAATGTACAGTTTAGCCTTGTAAAGTCGCTACAATGGCTAAATTATGCGTTTGGAAGCGCATATAAGTTAGTGGAGCGAACGGAGAAAGGAAAGTTCATCACTCCGTCCGTTTATTACAAGGATAAAGACTATTTGAGGTTAGAGCCAAATGATAAGTACGGCAACACCTGCTTTTTCTATATTCATGACTCGCAGGACTACGAGGGGAATGGGGACTTTGGTTTCGGTGATCTGAAGGGTGAGGTGAGTATTATATTCTGGTTCGACACCCGTACAATTCCCGGTGCAGAGGGGTACAATGTTGAGTTCGTCAAACAACGCATATTGCGAGCGTTAACGCATGAACTTGAAATACCGTACGGAGGTTTGGGAGTTAAGCGGATATTCAACGACGCGAAGAATGTATATGACGGTTTCAGTATAGATAAGACCGACAATCAATTCTACGTCTATCCTTATGCGTGCCTACGTTTTGTATGTGATATGATTGCACCGGAGGCATGTTATCCATAATACGACAAGGGGAGTATACATATATGTATATATCCCCTTTTTGTGTTAAATAAGTGTTAAACATTAAAGTTTCGCTTTGTGTTTTAAAAGTTATGCTTATATTTGCAATGTCAAAAGGAAACAAAGTAATAACAATTAAATAACAAGGACATGAAAAGATATTTTGTAAACGGTAAAGAGATTAGCGAGAAAGAAGCAAAAGAAATTGAAGCTAACAATAAAAAGTACATGGAAAGCAACGATTTTAATCTTTGGGCTAAATGTGAATTTATAACAGTTATAGAAAAATAGTAGTAAACAGGGTGGCAGAAATGCCACCTATAAAATAACAATTAAAAAACAGCAATTATGGAAATTATTTCATTCAAAAGAGGCGAAAACGAAGGAGCACTTTTTATTCATGGAGAGAAAAAGTACAGTGCATGTACAGCGGTGGAAAGTAGCAAGTTTTTCAAAACTCTAAAAGGAGCTATATCCTGGCTAAATAGTAGAGGTTACAAAGAGGCTTAAAAGTAGTATTAACAAGTGGGGGTAATACCCCGCGTTTAAAATAAAAATAAAATGAACGAATTAATCAAAGTTGGCGAACGTACGCAGGAGAAAATAACATCTTTGGAGTTATTGAAACAAATCAACCTCTTTAGAGGACAGGAGGGCAATAGGGCTCAATTAAAACACAGTGATTTATTAAAGGTTATTCGTGATGAATTTGAGGAGGAAATGGGTATGGGAAAAATTTCCTATACCCCCTACAAACACCCTCAGAATGGACAAGAATATCATATGTTTGAGTTGACTCTATCACAAGCAAAGCAGGTTTTAGTACGTGAAAGTAAGTTTGTCCGTAAAGCAGTTATTTCTTATATTGAAAAATTGGAAAACGCTCTAATGGACAATCAACCTAAATTGCCTCAAACGTACAAAGAGGCTTTAAAGGAACTACTCGTACAGGTAGAGGAAAACGAACGGTTACAGATTGAGAACAAAGATATGAAGCCCAAAGCCGAATACTTTGATGAAATAGTAGACCGGAACGGACTAACCAATTTCAGAGATACAGCAAAGCTGTTAGGCGTGTCTGAAAAAGCACTTATCTTTCTTTTGATTGATAAGAAGTACATATACCGAGATCAGAAAGGAAAGTTGAAGCCAATTGCCAAGTATGTTGGAGACTATTTGGAGTTGAAAGAATGGGCGAAAGGTGAAAAGACAGGGACTCAAACACTGGTAACTGCAAAAGGTAGAGATCACTTTTTAAAATTAATTAATAACGTAAAATTGTAATAACATGGAAAAGAAAGTAAGTAGCACAGGGATGTATGAAACAACGTATTCAGATGATGTATTCGTAGGTAAATCATCCACGCCTACAAAGACAGGTTTGACAGACCAAACGAAAGTAGCTCTTTTGGAGTATCTGACAGAGAGTGACGATTTTCACAAACTGGTATGCGATATAACCGGAACTGAAAGAAAGCAGGTGAAAGTCTCCCAGGAACTTGAAAAGCTGAAAGAGGACTATTCGTATGTATGTGATAGATATAAGAAGGAACAACAGAAAAGCAATTATTTGCTTAACAAATGGAGGAAAGAAGCGGCAAGGAGATTGGAAGCTGAAAAAGAAAGAGATAATGCGGAAAGACATCATAAGTTTATAGTTGATGAAATTTTCTCAATGCTGAAAGAAGTTGAATGTAGCTCTGTGAGAGGTATTGTAGATGAATTGAAGTCTGAGAGAGCAAACGGAAAATTGTTGGCGGAGGAAAACGAGATGTGCAGACGGGAGAATGACAAACTAAAGCTAAACTATGAAAAGACAAACAAAGAACTTGAAGCGCAGAAAGATTTAGTTAAAAAGTATGTGGCTAAATCTGAGAAAATGCGTAGATTATCTATATCAGGCAAAGGTACGTTTGTTCCGGAAAAAGGAGAAATATTTTTAGCGGAAGTACCAAATAAGGGGATAGATCGAAAAGTGAAAGCACTGGTATCGAAAGATAGGGAAGCATGTGAGAAGTGCTGTTTTTATGGTGGTGAATTAGGCTTTTTGTGTTGGGGAGTACGTTGCATAACAATAGACGATGAAACACAACTAACATTTAGGATGGTATCAGATGGGAAAATTTAAAAGCGTAAAACTGTATGACACCTTCACAATAGATCATCCGGTGACAGGGGAAACAATCAGAGTGCAAGCAATGGAAGGTAACAATGTAATATCATGCAGGGAATGCCTATTCCGGCAAAAGGAGTTTAAAAAGATATGCCCGCTTATGCGATGTGTCGATATGGCTACGGGAAAGTGTCAAACCTATAAACAAGTAAAGTTATGAAAAGATTAGATTTATCATGCCTGCCATTAGATTTAGAGGTCGGTGAAACAATGGAGTTGATAGATACAGACGGTGAGTGTCAGCTATTGAAGTGTGTCCCGTCAAATGAATGTTCGTGCGGAGAATGTTTTTTCCTTAAATCAAATGCTCCGTTTAAATGTAATAGAGTGTTGTGTTTATTAGAGGAAAGAGGAGAGGAAAGAGAAGATGTGATATACGTAGAATTAACTTAAATCAATGGTTACTTTTGGTAAGTATAGTACTTACTTTTAGTAACTATTAAAGAGAAAGTTTAAAAATTAAAGTTTTAATTTAAAAGTGTTGACTTATGAAAGAAGAAGTTATTTTAATGCTCTCAGAGCTACGTTCTCAAATCAACGACACAATTATGCGTGTCAAGAAAGAAAGTCCCGCAGAAGGTAAGGAAATGGTGTCTATGTTGATGTCTTGTGACTTTGTTGATGTGTACGACATATTAGGTGAGGAAACATCACGTTTTTTAGAGTATATGGAAAGTTGTGGTTTCATCAGAACGGAAATGAAAAAGATTAATGTTAATAGAAACCGTTCTTATGTTCAGAGTGAAAGGGTGTCTATTCACGAATGGGTTAAGTTTGTGCCGGGCGATGGGTGTTTATGTCACCCTGCATTGATTGCTTTGTATAGGAACTATACAGAAAATAGCTAACCATGAATGATTAAGTAAGGAATAGGAGGTTAACGCCTCCTTTTCTTGTTTATATACATTTGCTTTTTATCACGCCTCGGAGAGTTTTAGACTAATGTTTTAATTATCAATTGATTTTGTTTTTCGCTATTTATTCATACATTTGTACAAAACTAATATGTTATAATATGGAAAAGGTAAATTTACTATTAAATTGTGCGCTTTTGGTGGCGTTTATGGCGGCTTTTGTCGTCGGTTTATTGCGAAAGTGGGGAGTGATCGAAAGATTGCAGGTATTCGGTGATATGTGGGTGAAAAAGATATTCCCTGCATATAATCGTAGCTTCATGTATCAGTTGGCAGACTGCAACTTCTGCCTGTCGTTTTGGGCTTCGTCTGTGTTATCTATGATGTTCGCTATTTCATTCGGTGAGCCGTTATTCCTTGCTACACCGTTGTTCGCTGCACCTGTTTGTAGAATCTTAATTTAATTAGTATGAAGTATAATAGCGTATTACCACCGTTTGAAACGGTTGATATTATCAAGTATAATGGTGTAGAGTCTTTGCAGAGTTTTACCGATGCGGTCGCTATCCTTTCGGAGTCTGAAAACATGGGAACGTATGAAGTTAACGGAAGACTTATGCAGTGCTATAAGGGTGATTATCTGATTAAGGAGGCAAAAGGGCACATCTATTGCCTCGATGCTGATGCTGTATCGATTCTATTTGAGAAAGGAGGTGAGGAATGAAAGTAGGACAGCATGAAGTTGAGTTGTACGAAGGGATAGACTCACTACCTATTGCGAGGTATCAAAAGTTCAATCGCTTAATGTTAGTAGATTCCGGAGTAGGCTCTACTATTGAGGAATTGGATACCCATCTGCAAAGAGCGATTCTGTATTGCCGATCTAATCCGGAACATACGTACACCGAACTGCTAAACCTCAGGCAGTCGTTTCACATGGCAACGAACGGCATCCATCCCGGAATGATTGCCTTCGGTGCGTTCGTCAAGTCATTGGATGGGAAAGAGTATCCCGTACACATAACGGACGAGCAATTGCGGGAAATACACACCATTCTATCAGATGTAACCGTTTCGGAGCTATCAGAGGCAAACGAGGCGGTCAAAAAAAAAATAGAGGGTGAGATGTCGATGTACTTCCCTTCGATGGGTGACAGCCCTCAGATTAAAGAGTACTACGATCTGAAATTGCAACTACTAACCGCAATGTTAGATCAAACAGCGAACGGGACGGATAGAGGCGAGGAAATTCAGTCATTGACCGATCAACTGACGGTATACTATCCGCCTCGCTGCTTTCAAGGCGAGAAATCGGTAGAGATACAGTCAGATAAGGAGTTTACGGAGATGTGTTTACTTATCACAAAGGAAATGCACGTAAATGCGAAGGACATGACTGTTTTTGATTTCTACTCAGCGTTCGAGATGATTAAAAGACAAAGTAAAAAAGCTAAAAAGTAAAGAGTATGGCAAACGATGTTAAAGGAATAAAATATAGCGATCTGATACAGCCGGATAACAGCATATCGGAGGCGGTTAAGCAGTTGGAGCAACTGCAAAAGCTGTATGAAACAATGTTAAAGCGTATCGAGGAAGGTGCGAAAGGTCTTCAAAAGCCACTCAGTGAGGGAGGCGGTGCGACTGAGGAAGGACGCAAAAAGATAGATGCCTACGAAAAACAGGTTCGTTCACTGGCACGTGCCGAAGTTGATTTAAAGTTGGCTATGACAGATACCGCTAAGGAGATAGCCGTATTGAAGCAGCAGCAGACAGATCAAACACGGCTTAATAAACTGCAAGCTAAGTTAAATAATTCAATGGCTGGTAGCTACAATGCCCTGTCCGCACAATACGAGCTAAACAAGATTAAGATGAACAATCTTTCTCAGTCGTATTTGGAGAATACAGAAGCAGGCAAGCGACTTGTTAAACAAACAGCTGAGATATACGCAGCGATGGATAAGTACCAAAAGAGCACCGGAAAACATACTCTCAGCGTGGGTAATTACAAGCAAGCGTTTGACGGTTTAGGTTTCTCAGTGTCACAGGTTGCACGGGAATTGCCATCACTCGCCATCAGTGCAAATACCTTCTTCCTCGCTATCTCGAATAATATCCCGATGGTGATAGACGAGATACAAAAACTGAGGGCTGCAAATGAAGCGGCTGCAAAAGCGGGTGAGGCCCAAGTAAGCATAACCGGGAAACTTATTAAGTCTATGTTTTCGTTTAACACGGTTATGGTACTTGTGCTTACTGCATTCTCTCTGTGGGGTAAGGATATAACCAACTGGATAGGCAGTCTATTCACCGGAAAGAAAAGGGTGGAGGACCTGACAAGCAGCCTTAAACACATGGCAGACGCTATGCAAAATGCACGCTTAGAGACAGCGAAAGAGACTTTAAAACTCAACTTGCTGTACAAAACAGCTACAAACAACGCTAAATCTACAAGCGAAAGGACGAAAGCAGTTAAGGCATTGAAAAAGGAATATCCCGAATACTTTAAAAACCTAAGCGATGAAGAAATAAAGTTAGGGAAAGCGTCTAAAGCATACAAAGAGGCAACTAAGGCTATTACAGAGAATGCAAAAGCACGTGCCGCACTGGATAAGATTACAGAGTTGCAAAAGGAGTTTATAGATACAGATCAAAAGAGGATCGGTCTATTGACGAAGCAAGTACAGGCGCAGGGCGAACTCGCAAAAGCGGAGCAATACACCGCAAAGGTATCGTCTACCATAACAGCAACGTCTACACAGGCAGCGAGTCAATATTATGCAGCGACAGCGAGCAATGTTAATAAACTCAAAGATAATATTAAGGAGTACGGAGATGAAGCGGAGAAACTTGCTAAGAGGCAGAATATCTTAACCAAGTCAATGGAGAATCTTACTAAACTCGTTAGCGTTGATTCGGTGACCGGAAAGGATACTACTAAGGACAGCAAGAAAAAGGAGTTCGATCTACTAAAAGCCTACGAGGAAAGCAGAGTAGCTCTGATTACAGACGCACGAAAGAAAGAAGAAGCGGAGATAAGAGAGGCAGCGAGGGCGGAACTCTCTAAACTTCAAAAGGACACAACGGAAAAGCAAAGAGCTACGCAACAATATGCGGATACCGTTTATAACATAGAGGCAAAACTGCGTAGGGACTTGGAAAAGTTGCGTGAAAGATGGGAATTGGAAGATTTACAGAAAGCGCATGACTTTATGAACGAACGTCTGAGGGCTGTGCGTGCAGGAACTGGGGAAGAACTGTTATTGCAAACTTACTTACTTGAAAACGAACGGAAACAAGATGAACTACGTATCAAACAGTCAACGGATACCGAGGATGTGAAAAACGAACGTCTATTGATATTGCAGCGTGCCTATCAACTTGCTTCTGCAAAGCTGAGAGATGATTTCGAGAAAGATCAAGATCAGCGTATAATATCAAGTTCTGTGTTCCGGCTGCAGCAAGAACAGCAAGCGAGCGAAGCCGAATTTTACATTGTGCAGAGATCAGCTAAAGAGCAGGAAGTTTTCCGGTTGAATGCAGAGCGGAAGAAGTGGGAACAAATATTAGAGCTAACACGATTGTACGGATCCCAGATTACGGGATACGAGATTAAAACGGTTGAGGACACTATCAAAGGTATAGACAATGCGATTAAACAAAATACGTCCGGTTGGGACAGTGAGCAGGGTGTATTTGGCAACCTGTTTGATCTGATGTTTGGAGGTGCGTTCGGTGACAAGGGCGAGAAGTCCGGCAAAGAGCGTTCAGAGGGATTTAAGCAGTCCATTTTAGACGCTTCGGAGTACGCAATAGAGAATCTTAAGAGCGTAGCACAGGCAAGGGTTGAAGCAGCTGAGAAAGCTGTACAAGCTGCCGAAAAGGAAGTATCAGCCCGTCAAAAAGTTTTGGATGCTGAGATACAAGCGAGGGCAAACGGATATGCCAACAACGTAGCTACAGCACAAAAAGAACTGGACTTTGCCCGAAAGCAGCAAGAAAAGGCTCTGAGGGATAAGAAGAAAGCACAGAAGCAGCAAGAACGAATAGATACGCTTATGCAGGCAAGTTCTTTGGTGGCTGCGACCGCTAACCTATGGAAAGATTTAGGACTTGGTGCTATCCCTGCAATCGCTATTATGTGGGGGTCTTTTGCTTTCGCTAAGATCAAAGCCTATCAGTTATCTAAAGCCTCAGATCAGACGGAGGAATACGGCAACGGTACGGTTGAAATGATCGACTACGGAGGTTCACATGCTTCGGGCAATGACGTTGATTTAGGCACAACGAAGGACGGCAAGCGCAGACGGGTAGAAAAGGGTGAGTATTTTGCAGTAATCAACAAACGTTCATCACAACGCTATCGTAGATTAGTGCCTGACTTGATTAATTCACTGAATAAAGGTACTTTTGAACAGAAATACCTAAACGCCTATTCCGGTGCTGATGAAGTCACGAATATCATGCAGGGAGGCAACGTAGATTTGTCTAATGTAGAACGTGATTTGAAATCAATCAAGGAGAGTGCCGGACACAAGTTTATAACGGGAGCGGACGGTACAATCATTGAGGTGAAAGGTAATGTTAAACGTATAATCAAAACGAAATGAATGTAAAGGACTTAAGGTTTAAAATCGGGGGTGTGGAAGTGCACCCCCTATACACCGAATTAAAGAGAAAGTTCGGCAAAGAGAATCAACAGGAGTTTTTCAGAGAAACAATCGAAGGTAGCCTCACTTTCATCGGTGCGGACTATTTGTTAATAAAGAATAAGAGCATTGAGGATGTTATCTACATGACTATCGAACAAAAGAACAAAGGACAGACGGATGCGCAATACACTGTAATCTATGAAGCGTATTTCAGTAAGACAGATTGTGAGATAGATAACGATAATCGGAGTTGCAAGGTTAAGTTATCACCTAAAGACGCTTATTCCGGCATAATGAAGAACATTAATAATAAGTATGACTTAATCAGACTTGCACCTGCCTTGACTCAGATAGGCGTGTATAAGCGTCCGCTTGTGCAGGTCTATATTGCAGGTGCTGGAACAATATCCAACTATCTTGCAGGGACTCAATATGAAACTGATGTGTATAACGTAGTTACAGACAATGACGAGCTGATCAATAAGCATCACTTTGCTTTCTTTGCTGCATATAACGAGGTAGAAGTTAAGGCAGTCCCACATCAATCTTTTAACGGTAAGTACTACGGAAAGAACGGTATATACACTAAGTTGGATGGGAACTACTCAATTAAATGGAATTATAGCGAGGGTCTTAATATCGGTTATCTATCACTTGAAAATAGGGACGGTGTAATACTGTACAGATCGCAAAAGATAACATGGAAGGATAAGAACTATTTCTACATAGACGTCTCTGAAATTACGTTTGAAAGGGTAGTAAACGAGCCTACATTCCCTCAGTCATTCGGGGGGAATACCGTATTGCTTCAAAAGGTATTTCAACGGTTGCTGTTAGACCTTCCGGAGTTTGATGGTAAACCAACAGGGAGGTTATCGTCAGAAGATGTTTACCCGACAAATAGTAATTACCTGTATGCTGCACCGCTTGTGGGAAACTATTTCTATACGTCTACAAAGGTGCAGGAAGTCCCCACCGAATATGGCGTAAACGATGAAGGAAAATACTTTGTTGATAACTTTCTCCCTTCCGTTGTGGGTGCAGGTAAACTGTATCCGGTGTGTCGGTCAAGGTGGGGGAATATGTCTATTTGGTTTGAGTATGATCTATCCTATAACGCCCTTGAACAACGTGCGAGAAAGAAGTATGTGTTAAGACACTCTTTTTCGATAAGTGACGCAATAAAGACGCTACTCACACAGGTTGACCCAACGTTGCACCACGAAGCCACGGAGGAATATTCACGCTTCTTATACGGTATGTCTAATCCGTTGACTGGCGCTCCTTTCAAGGTCTTTATCACTCCGAAAAGTAACATTCTAAAGGGTGAATACGATCAGCCCGCCAAGAAGGCGGAAACGACACTAAGCGACATATTTAAGATGTTGCGTGATACCATGAAACTATATTGGTTTATTGACGGTGACAAACTGAGAATTGAACACATATCTTACTTCATGTCTGGGGGCTCTTATACTGGTACTGGTACGGTCGGCATAGACTTAACTAAGTTGAGGTATGCAAAGAGTGGGCAACTATTCACGTTTAAGACCAACACGCTTAAGTATGATAAAACAGACCTGCCGTCACGCTTTGAGTTTTCATGGATGGACGATACGACTAATACCTTTGCCGGATTCCCCATTGACGTTAAATCAAACTATGTGCAGGAAGGGAAGAAAGAGGATATTCGAGTAGCTAACTTTTCGTCAGATGTTGACTACATGCTGCTATCACCGGGCGACTTTTCTTCAGATGGTTTTGCGTTGTTAGGTGCAGTTCAAAAGTCCGGCAAATGGGAACTGCCGTTTGTTACGGTGCCGCTGACGGATAAGTCGGGTAACGACTACACCGTAACGCCTCAAAATGGCTATATGTCGTTCTTGCATCTCGTGAAGTATTACATGTACGATATGCCAGCCGCAAACATTGAGCACGAAGGAGATAAAACGGTGACTGTACAACGGCTGAGGCGAAGTATGACACAAGACTTATCTTTCACCTACGACACAACGCCCGATCCGATCAAGCTAATGACTACCGATGTCGGAAACGGGAAGCCTCTAACCATGACTGAGGACTTGACTACCCGTGAAATAACCGTTTCACTCACATATACCCCCTCTTAATAGGGGGTATTTTTGTATATTTGCCCAATAATCAAATTCTTATAAACATGAATACATTCAACAACTTTAGCCCTTTAGCTTTCAGAGAGAAAAGCATGAAGGCTACGTATAAAAAATGGTACGCCTATGGTAAGGAGTTCGCTTTGCCGTTTAGTACAACCGAATTGCCACCGTTTCAGTTTACAGTTACCAACCTTCCATCATTTGACCCTACTACGGTAGAGGTGTTTCTTGTGAATGAAGCTACCGGAGTGAGAACAGGAACGGGTATCAAAATAAAAGTTGACTCTATGAATGGGCATGGCTCCGTTTTGTATGTGTCACCCGGAAGCAATGTATATGCTAAATCAATAGAGCCAGGTGTATATCGTGCTGAGTTCGCTATACCCGAAGGTGAAACATACGTATCTACACCCATTTGCGTGACTGATGGCATTGAAACTAATACCAACTTCGTGAAATTGGAATACTGGAATGACGAAAAGTTGGCTTATCCTAATGGCTTCGTTACAACTGGTACGGATAATGATTTCAAGTTTCAGATGTATATCCCGACTACCTTCTTTAAACCTAAATACGAGTTTGAAGAAGAAATAACAAAGAGAGCAGGTTATAAGTTTCTTGAGCTGCAAACTTGCAACAAAGTGTTCGGCTTCAACTTCCTCGCACCGGAATACATTTGCGATGCGCTTCGTTTAGTGCGTCTGTCAGACTATATCCGTTTCACCCATGACGGGGAGTATTACAACGCTCTGAACTTCGAGTACAATCCGGACTGGCAGGATAACGGATACTTGGCTGCTATCGAATGCCAATTTGAAACAGACACAATCATACAAAAACTCCCTTCTTTCAATCGGAGAGATAGAGAGTCTTTTTATAATGCCCTACTGGCGGATATTGAAACTCCAATTCTGTTTAGTCCGGACACAGTAGGGCTGTATTACCGTGAATTTAAACAGGGAGAGCCGACAATCAAAGGTAAGTTAATCCGGGAACTATCACCTATTGACTTGATAGACGAAAACACCACCATCGCCGTTGATATGGGTGCGGGTGAGGCACGCAAATTTAACCTTTACCGCATGTTAGAGGGATACATCTCGAAGAATCACGAAGATGTAACGGAGTTCCTTTTGTCCCTACGTGGAGGTGTTAATATAGGTACACCGAATACAAGCGGTGAGTATCCTGCAAGCGTAGACAGGGACGGGAACGCTAAGTTAAAGGACATACAGGGGAATGATGCAACGTTGAACAAGGTCACAGGAAAAGACGCTACGTTTAAAACTGTGGAAACTGGCTTTTTAACTGTTAACAAGACTTCCGCAACAATTGACGGAATGGGTAATGCCAATGTAAACGATTTAACTGCAAGGGGTGACTCTATGTTGCGCAGTGACGTATATACAGGGTCGAAAAATGGCAGTCATACCGGAAAGATAACGAAAGAAGGACAGTTGCAGTACCTTTCAGCTATTATTTACGAGTTCCTTACGTCTGAAACGTTTGTTCCCGGCTTCTTGGGTGAGGGCTTTAAAATATGGTTGGAAAACGGTAACTGGAATATCGAATGCGATAACCTAACCGTCCGTCAAACTATGAACATCTTTGAGTTGCTTATTCAAAAGATACGTAGCGTCAATGGTGCTATTGTCGTATCTCAGTCAAACGGTAAGGTTACAGCCGTTGAGGACACCGGAACGCAGTACAAAATCACGTTCGGAGAGGAATTTCCCACCTTTCAAGAAGGTGACTTGATACGCTGCCAGTCATGGAGTAAGAACAACCTTAAATTCTATTGGGTAGAGGTAAAGACAGCCGCAGACGGTTATATTCTTTGCGATAAGTCTGAGTTTAACAACGTTGTTCCGGCTGTTGGCGATGAAGTTGTTCAGATGGGTAACACGAAGAATGCCGAAAGACAGGCTTTGATCTATATTACAGCGCAGGAAAGCGGCAAACCGTACATTGAGATTCTGAACGGTGTCAAGACGAAGAGTCTGACCGGGACAGACCGCACCCGTCTTGGCGATTTGTCTAACATTGTAGACCCCGATTTCACAGGTGAAGCGGCTGTGAAAGGGACCGGTTTCTATTCTACGAATGCTTTCTTGAAAGGTATCTTTGTATTGCGCAACGGAAAGCGTGTAGAGGACGAAATTAAGATCGCAAAGGACGCAGCCGATCAAGCGGCACAGGACGCAGCGAACGCAGCACAATCGGCACAGGAAGCCAAAGACAGACTTAACAAATGGGCTGATGATGGCTTTATTTCACCGACTGAGAAACCTGCATTGATTGACGAAGGGAAGCGCATTCAAGCGGAATATCTGCAAATAAAAGCGAATGCGGATAAATACGGTGTTCTTGTAACTGAATATACAGAGGCGTATAACAACTATCTGAATGAACTCCGATACCACTCAGCAGCGACACCGGAGGATATTGCAGTCCGTCCAGAGTTGGCACAGAGTCAAACGGCTTACTACGACAAACGCAACGGAGCGTTGAATGCAATTGCTACGACTTCAAAGGACTATGTAGATAACGCCGACAAACAGCTAAAGGAATACTTAGATACTGAAATAACAGCTATCCCTGGTAAGATTGAACTCGCTGTACGTAGTCTGAAGGTGTCTACTGGTAACTTATTGAAAGAGTCTAATAGAGTTCAAGAGCAATTAAACTATCAGTTCGGTTGGTATTCTTATAATGTTTTCCCTATATTAGGAAAAGATTATACACTTACATTATGCTACACACTTGGAGCAAACAATACCGAAATACAAGTATATTCTGATAACGGATATAATTATATACAAAGATTTAATACTAAAGGAAATGCGGTCATTGAATCAAAAAAAGTAACCTTTACTGCTTTCAATGATAGAAATGGAATGCGTTTTTATCAACAACCAAATGGCACATATGGTTCTAAAGTACACTGGGCGGTTTTAAGCGAGGGAAACGTAGGTACTACAAACTGGTTGCCATCTACCAATGAGGGATTAGTAGGCGGTCAAAACCTTGTATTAAATTCCGGAATGTGTATCAGTGCTTACACATTATTTCCTATGTCTAAATCGTATTACGAACTGAGAGGGAAAACCGTTTGTATTTCATTTGATTATGAATATAGTAATCTCGTATTAGGTAGCAATAACCGTTTTGGACTTGAAACGGAAGTACCAACGGGAGGCGGAACGGCTTATTTCGGTACGTGGATTTATTTAGATTCAACTTCCCCCGTATCGGGAAGAGGTAGAAAAACATATGTTTATAACCTTAGAGGTGATATTGAAGACAGCGGATTGAAACACATTCAAGCACATGTACAGGTTGGTGCGGGGACTGTTGTTAAAATGTGTAATTTTCAAGTAGAGATAGGATATACGCCAACTGAATGGAAGCCAGCACCGGAAGATACGTTAAACGATTCCATTAAATATACCGATACTCAGATTTTAGCTATTGACGGGAAAATTGAACTATCCGTTAAAACTAAGGTAGAAAATTTGGGAATAGGTGCTAACAACTTGTTTAGCTATACAAGTTCACCACTGAATCAATTATATCCGGAATCTCCAATGCATTCGATTGATAGAAAAACGGATATACACGGATTTTATTTAGTCGGCAGACAAGATAGAGGGGGTGCAGTGAGAATACCAAATGTTATACCTGCTATTCCGGGTAAGTACACTGTATCCGGCTGGATAAAGGGAACACAAAGTACAGCAGTAGGTTTCTATATAGACATTTGTGATTCAGGTGGATTTAGAGTTAATTCTAATACCTCTAATACATGGAGTTATTTTAAGCACACGGTTAATGTGACTACAAACACGGAAGCAGCGCATTCTACGTATAACTTCGTAGATTTGAAAGATGTTTCTTGGGCTTATATTTGGGTGAAAGATTTCAAGGTAGAGTTTGGCGAAGTCGCAACCGCATGGAGTCCAAACGAGGCAGATTCGGTGTATTTCTCAAAAGAATATACAACGTCACAAATAGACATTGTTGAAGGTAAGATAACATCCACCGTTGAACAGATTAATTCAGTTGACGGTAAAGTAACCGGACTTGCTTCACGGGTAACTCAGACTGAAAGTAGTATTAATTCTGTTGTTGGTGATATTAACACATTGAATAATACTACCGAAAGGAAGGTAATAAAACGAATAGACTTAACAGGGTGGGATAACAATAAATTCTATCCGTTAGTTATCGGCCTTTACGTGAATGGTAAGAACAAAGTAGCGATAAATCGTCCTTTAGATAGTAATTACGGTACTCCTTCATACGGTCTGCATGCGGGTGGTTTTTCTATGAACTTAACGTTTGAAATGTCCGGTTCTGGCTGGGGGTCTTCCCCTGTGGTTGTAAATATATTTGATTATTATAGAGCATGGGCTACCGGTGCAAAAATCGTGGTAGATTTAAGTCAGCTTAATTACTCTTCTGAATGTGTTATGGGTATTCGAGGTGGGTCTAAGTATGATGTAATTATATATGATGTGACAGACGCGAACGACATCAATGTGTATAACGCTGACTATACCTCTCAATACGGTCAAGTGTTTCCCGTTCGAACTGATGGTACGGAACCAGTGCGCACATACGGCTATTACACGGAGATTAAACAAGAACGTGACAGAATAACCGCAACTGCTGCAAAGGTAGACGATCAAGGCAACAGATTGAGTGCTGCTGAATTAACGCTTAGTTCCGATCATGCGAAGTTGGGTGTAGTTGAACAAACGGCAAATACAGCCAATACAACGGCAACAAGTGCTAATAATAAAGCGGACGCAACGAATAACGGACTTGTCGAAACCGGGATAAACATCACCTCCCGCAAGATCGTTTTGAAGTCAGACAACGTTCTCTTTCAAAACAATGCAGGTCAACAGACAGCCGCCATCAACGCAAACGGTCGGTTGACTGCCAACGTGATTGAGGCTGGTGAGGTCGTTGCGAACGGCTTTGCAGCGCAGAGAATAACAACGGGGAACTTGACGGTGACGGATGGTGCGGTTATTGCGGGAATGACTATTTCGAACGGTGTGTTGCGAGGCAGTAATGTGGAACTAACCAACGGAGCGAAGATCGGTAGTTTTATAATATCGAACGGTATATTTTCGGCGCAAGGAGTTCCGGCAGGTATGCAAATGTCACTGGGTAGCAACCTTTCAACTTTCGACAGTAGCGGAGTTAAGATAGACCACAATTCCGGTGGTTATGCCTTAACCACGAACGGAAACGGAAGGGTGTATTTGAAGGGGTCTGCATTTTGGGCTGAGTGTAAAGATTATGAATTTATAGGCGCTACAAGTTGGAAAGCACCGGGAGTATTTTATGCTGCAACTATTTTAAGTAATGGCAATATCGGTAGAACGTGGGGGAATCCCGACTTTCATATAACAAGGGTAGATCATACGGCAACTGGAACATATACTATTCATATGTCTGGGAATATTGGGGGCGTATTTCCTACACTTACTTGTTATGATCTGACTAAATGGGCTTATCCGGCTATTTCCTTATTAAGTGAAAATAGTATATCATATAAAACAGTAGATATTTCTCGAAAACTTGTTGATTGCGGAATTTGTATCCATTTTTGCGGTATGGTATAACATTAATTTTAACGGTAAGTTGGTTTTATCCTTCTTACCGTTTACCTTTGTAGCAAATAATTTATTCATTCACAATTAAATATCAATTTTTATGGCAACAAAAGAAGCTATTTTTAGTTTGGAGAGTGTTAAGTACTCGAAAGAAACACAGATTTTGGATTATAGTTTTGAAACGGCAAACGGGCTGTTTGAGGGTCAGATTACAATCGTACAGCGACCGGATCAGGCTAAGCAGATTACTCACTGTACGGCTGAGGTGTCTGTTAAGGAGATGGTGCAAGTCCCTGGAACGGATAACACGCCTACCATGCAGGAACAATACGTCAAGCTGGGCACTTTGTCGATGTCGCAGGCACGTTTTGAACTTAATCAATTCCCTGTACACGAAAAGACACCCGCTTTGTTGGGAGATTTTCAGAACTACATTTTTGCACTAACTAAACAATCAGAATGATGTCACAGGAACAAATTAGGCTGCTGATGGTATCCACATGCAGTCCTATTCTTGCATTTTTGACACCTACGTCCGGATTCTTAACGGCACTTGTGTTTATGTTTGTCTTTAACATAATTTGCGGTATGCGTGCGGACGGTGTAAGCGTGTCAATCAAAGGTGCTCAGAGATTCACTATCTTTAAATTCATATCGGCTTTACAGGAGTTTTTGCTTTATATGATGATTATAGTAGTGATATTCTCAGCGGTAACTAAGATGGGAGATAAAGACGCTGCTATCATGTGCGCAAAGACAATCACGTATGTGTTTATGTACGTCTACTTATGCAACGGTTTCCGTAACTTGTGCATAACATACCCGAACAACAAAGGTTTCAAACTGATCTATCACATCATTAGATTTGAGTTTAAGAGGCTGATGGGTGAACATGCGTCAAAGATAATCGAAGAGCAGGAAGAGAAAGAGAAACAAGTAATTCACAAGGGGGTATAATGCCCCCTTTAAACATTTAGATTATGAAGTATTTTACGATTAAAGAACTAACAAAGTCCTCTACGGCTGAGGCTAAGGGGATAGATAACACCCCAACACAGGAGGTTGAGCGTAATTTAACGGCTTTGGTTGAAAACGTATTAGACCCCTTGAGAGAGATTTACGGTAAACCTATAACTGTCAATTCGGGCTATCGGTGTCCGGAGCTAAACAGGGCTGTCGGAGGCGTATCTAACAGCCACCATGTTAAGGGATATGCTGCTGATATTACAGCGGGTAGTCCGGAAGAAAACGAACGGTTGTTTAATATCATTCGGCACAACTTTAAATTCACTCAGAATTTAGATGAAAAAGGTTTCCGATGGGTACATGTGTCTTACATTCCATCTGATTTGCGTTGTGAGTCACTTCATTTAAAATAAAACAGTATGAAAGCTAAAATAACAGCCATAGTAGCCTTTTCTTTCCTTTGCCTACTAATTGTATGCCTTATTAGGTATAACGCGAAACTGAGGGAAGAAAACGGCATTCTGAACAGGAATGTAAGTGTACTTACTACTCAGAATGTAGCATACCGAACGGAGTCCGGCAAATCAGCAATGAAAACGGAGGAATTGAACCTCACATTGCGCCAGTATCGGAATACATTGCAGGGGAAAGACAGCACTATAAAGGACTTGAAACAAAGTATCAAAGACCTAAAGAGTCACACAAGCATTCAAACGTCAACGGAGAGCACATTTTCCGGCTCGCTACGTGATAGTATTATAATTCGTGATAGTTTGGTTACTGACACATTGAAATGCTTGAATTTCGCCTCAAAATGGGTCGATGTCAGAGGGTGTATAGATCCGCCCGATGTATTTGCGGGCAAAGTAACCGTCCGGGATAGCTTAGAACTGCTTAACATAGAGCACCGGAAACGTTTCTTATGGTGGAGATTAAAGAAGGTGAAGTATAGGGAGTTTATCATAACCAGTAAGAATCCAGATACGCAAATACTTGATTTAAAGGTGACTACAATAATTAAATAGTTAACGTTGGTTAAAGCTATTGCAGGTATAAAAATAATGCCTACATTTGCACTCAGAGAATTACAAATAAATAAATTATTAATCATTTCTTTATTGGTAAGTCTTTATGTAGAAGCAAACGTATCATTAACAAAGCGTTGTTAATAATTGCAATCATGGTTAATATTAAGTGATTATTCCCTACTGGTTTGTGAAAATAGGTAGGTTTTTAAAAAGAAAATTTCTATTCATTGATATATAATATAGGTTAATTAGTTAGGTAATTGTTGTTTATTTGATTTTTTATCATTTTTCATTTTTCCCCGTTGCTTGTGAAAGTAGCGGGGTTTTTTATTGTCTTATCTCAGACGGGTAAACGTTAAATTAGTGTTAAAGATTAAAGTTTTGCTTTGTAATTTAAAGTTTTGATTTATATTTGCAGTGTCGAAAGAAACAAAGTAGTAACATTAAAGCATACGATTATGAAAATTAAAACATGGTATTTTAGAGAATCTTTTGCTAATTATACCTATTCGGTTAGAGCAAAAACAATTAGAGGTGCATTGACTCAGATTAAGAAAAAACAGCGTGAATGCGCTGAAAAGTTCGGGCATACGGTATTTTGGACTATCTTTGAAAACGAAATGGTCGACTCAAATATACGCTGCATATTGGTAACGTATGTGTTTTCAAATGGAGATATTAAACAAGATGTATTATAATTAAAAATTAGAGCTATGACAATCGAACAAATTGAAAAAGGGAAAAGTATTTTGAAAATGCTTAATATTTGGAAAGCAAGGTATGCACAATATCAGAATAGGAGTCTTTCACGTGTTTCTATGTATAGAAAAGGTTGTGAGGAAGTTTATTTTGATGGAACGGGAAACGATTTATCTATCCGATTCTTCAATGAAGTTGAATTGAAATACGGTGAGTTGTGTGAAAAACAAATAGAGTCGTTAACTAAACAACTTGAAGCATTATGAAATTTATTAAGAAGCAAAGTGATAAGATACTGATAACCACAAGGGACGAAGCGTTTGGTGTGTACGTCCGCAATCACCCAGTTATAAGTAGGCTTATAAGGGAGATCGGGATAGAAATTATACAGCAAGCGTACTACGGCAATCATGTAGCCCGAATACCGATAGGGACAGATGATAAGGACGTTTTAAATTCAGTCTATCAAGTGTTGGAGAATGACGGGTATAAATATTCCTTCGATACGGTAACAAAGGTTTTAACAGTGGATATATTATAAACAGTAATTTTAAAGTTATGAATAACATTATTAAAGTTGGCGCAACTATAAACGCAAGTGAGTATATGACTTCAAGAGAGATTGCGACAATTACAGGCAAACCGCATAATGATGTATTAAAAGCTATACGGGCAATGGAGCCGGCTTGGTATAAAATTACTGAGGGAAATTTTTCCCTCAGTGAATATACGGATTCCACAGGTCGCAAACTTCCTATGTATCAGCTAACAAAAACAGAGTGTCTGTATATAGCAGCTAAGTTCAACGATGAAGCGAGGGCAAAACTCGTTATCCGGTGGGAGGAACTTGAAACAAAGGAAAGACAAAACGTGCCTGCGCTTCCTCAGACATATTTAGAAGCCTTGAAAGCATTAGTTTTATCAGAGGAACAAAAGCAAGTTCTTGCATTGGAAAATGAATCAATGAAGCCAAAAGCCGATTATTTCGATACTTTAGTGGAGAGAGGAAGTAATTTAAATCTAAGAGATACGGCTAAGATGATAGGAGTTTCTGAACGTTTCTTTATAGAATATCTATTACTAAATGGATACTTATATAGAGATGTTAAAAGAAAATTAAAACCGATAGCCAAATATGTAGGTAAGTATTTTGTTCTAAAGGAATGGGTCAGAGGCGAAAATACAGGGTCCCAGACATTAGTGACCGTGGAAGGAAAAGATAAGTTCTATAAATTAATCAATAAGTAATCAATTTTAAAAATTAATCAATTATGAAAACTTCAAATTATTTGTTCAGTGTTTTAGTAGGTTTGTGTTTGATGGCTATTGCCGCTTTTCTTTCGTCTTGTGGCGATGAAGAAACGAGATATGAAACTAATTATTCGGTTATAGTACCGGAGTGGCAAACGGTGTACGTAGAGGGTGAGTGTACAACGAATGTAGCCTTATATGTTTGGGATAAGGTAGAGTTAACGTCGGACTATGTTGAGGTATATTCAATGGGACATTTGAATTATCTGAAAGTGACATCTACCGAAATGGATATTTACGGCTTTATCATTTACCACATTGATAGCTATAACAAAGAAACCATTCAGTACCACCCGAAAGACGGTGTTCTTCGACACTCTCAGCAATTAAACGGATCAGAAATAACCGTTGTTTTTAGACCATTACACTAACATTAAAACCTTCCGGTGTACAGGTCAACCGGGTAAACAACAAATGAAAGATAGAATAACTGAAAACCAATTGCAGCTAATTACTAAGGATAAAAAGCTGTCGGAGATGATAGAGGGAGTCTCTCAGATGCGTGATATTGTCAGAGAAAAGATGAAGGTATATGAATGTATAACATATACTGAGGACGATATAAAAGAGGCAAAAGCAGATCGGGCAATGATTAACAAATCGTCTAAAGCCTTAAACGATACCCGAATCGAACTCGAAAAGATATACATGCAACCTTTCAACAAGTTCAAAGATGTGGTTAAGGACACATGTTCCATGTTAGACCTCACCTCAAACAGCATAGATTTGCAGATTAAGAAGTTTGAGCAGGAAGAAAAAGACGCAAAGATGAAGCAAATAAGGGACTATTTCGACGAACATAACGAGTACCTTATAAATTTTAACCGTTGCTTTAAATCAAACTGACTAAACAAGAACAAAGGTATTGCGATTGTTCGCGCTGAGATTAACGAACTGTTTGAACTGGTAGAGGCTGACTTCGAGAAACTGAAAGAGCATTTTGAGGGTGAACCTTGTTATATGGCTATAATTGACAGGTATCAAGATACGTTGGACTATAACAATACGTATAATTACGGTGTATCACTCGTTAATAAGGCACTGGAAGCCACCACAGCGCTAAACTCGCCTCAGACGAATAACACACCACCACAGCAATCACAACCGCTAAAACAGCCGGAAAATAAGCCTCAGAGCGAACAGGTTTATGTAAGAGCGTTTAAGGTCAAAGTAACAAGGGAACAAGCATTTGCACTGGCTGACTTTATGAAGACAAACAACATTGAGTTTGAGAGCATTAAACTATAAGATGGGAATATTCCCTCTTTTTTTTATTCCATTCACAAAAGTTAATTTCGCGTTAAAACTTAAAGTTTCTCTTTGTATTTTAAATTTAATCTTTATATTTGCAGTGTCAAAAGGAAACAAAGTACTAACAATTTAAAAACAAATATCATGGTTATAAAAACAAGGTTTAACGTTGACGAAGAAGTGATGTACGTTGCACATAAAGAGCCGTTTAGAGTATTCTCCATTGAGATTCACGTAGGTAAAAAGGATAAGAACGTAAATTATCTCGTTCAGAGTCAATATGGTTTTATTCGTAGAGTGAGAGAAAATGATCTAATTAAATATCAGGTTAAAAATAACAAGTAAATTATGAAACAGTATTTAGACTTACTTTCTTATGTTTTGAATTATGGCGAAAAGCGAGAGGACAGAACCGGAACGGGAACAATCAGCGTTTTCGGAAGTACTCAAAAGGTTTACGATCTTCGTGACGGCTTCCCGCTTGTAACAACAAAAAAGGTATTCACAAAGGGTATTATCCATGAATTATTGTGGTTTATTAAAGGTGATACTAATATCAAGTACCTAACAGAGAATGGCGTTCATATTTGGGATGCATGGGCAGACAAGGACGGCAATTTAGGACGGATATACGGTGCGCAGTGGCGTGATTGGCGTGTTAACAGCCGTATAAGTATAGATCAACTTAAATCAGTCATTGAGATGATTAAGAATGACCCCTATTCACGTAGATTAATCGTTAATTCATGGAACGTTGGTGACCTTGACAAAATGAACTTGCCTCCATGTCATTGCTTTTATCAGTTCTACGTATCAAAGGATGGCTTTTTAGACCTGCAATTGTATCAACGTAGTGCAGATTTATTCTTGGGCGTTCCGTTCAATATAGCGTCTTATTCGTTGTTGCTTGCTATGGTTGCACATGTGTGTAATCTGAAACCACGGAAATTCATTCATACGTTGGGTGACGCTCACATATACTTGAATCATGTTGAACAGGTAAGGACGCAATTAGATCGCATTCCGTTGCGATTGCCGGAACTTGTTTTGAATTCTTCCGTTACCGATCTTTTTGATTTTAAGTTTGAGGATATAGATATTATTCATTATAACAGCCATTCGGCAATAAGAGGGGAGGTAGCAGTATGACACCAATTAATTTTTTTGAAATTTATTTTCGTGAATCGCGTGAATTTGTTATAAGCGTATTGGAAAAGCAGGACGTTTTAACGCTTCAAAGAATAAAGAAGCAGTGTAAACCTGGCTGGTTACGCTGTCATGTCATAGACGCAATAAATCACAAGTTATCCGGTATGTAATTTAAAAGGGGAGTACAACGCTATGTATTCCCCTTTTTCGTTCTATCCTCACGGACTAAACGAGTCAATAAACAATAAGTAGTAACAAGTATTTAAGAAAAGTTCTACAAAAATAGTTCGAACAGTCGTTCTATTCGTATATTTCCAGCGTTTTAAATTTCATTAACAATAAAATTAAAGAAATTCTTTGTGTATTTAAAGTTTTGCCTTATCTTTGCATTGTTGAATTAAGTAAGTAACAATTAAAAGTAGTATATATGAATCAGAATGAAGTACATGTTTGTCCGTATTGCGGAGGCGATTTATACCTTTGGCAATCTTACCCGGTTTTTAGCAAAGAATATTGCGATTACGATTGTGAGCCGGAACAGGAAGAAGAAAATATTTATAAATGCGAAGAATGTGGAAGGGAGATAATAGATGTCGAGTGATTTTAAGATTAATGAAGCCATTTTAAACGCTAAGTTGAAGGGCTTAAAAGTGAGTAAAAAAGAGATAGCCGAAATGTTGTGGGAGGATACAAAGCCAAAATCAAGAACGGTAAACATGTCCTCTCTTTGTAACCGGAGGACACGAAAGATCAATATTGAATGGGTCTCAAAGATATGTGAGGCTACTGGAGTGGACGCAAATTTTCTGTTTAACATAAAACCAAAAAACAATGATTAAAAATTTATCAAAGATTCAAAACGAGATGAACGTCAAAAAAGGACGTTATAATAAGTTCGGTGGGTATTATTACCGTTCATGTGAGGACATTTTGCAGACAGCAAAAGAGGTATGTAACAAATACGGTTGTTATGTGAATGTAACCGATACAATTGAGTATATTGAAGGTAGATTCTACGTTAAAGCGACTGCAAAGGTTGTTGATATTGAAACAGGAGAATCAGAAGAGGCAACTGCATTTGCTCGTGAAGAAGAAAGCAAAAAAGGAATGGACGGTGCACAGTTGACCGGTGCAACATCAAGCTATGCACGAAAATACGCCCTGTGTGGACTTTTTGCAATTGATGATAGTATAGATAATGATTCATTAAACGGAATGCCGGAAAACGAAGGAAAAGCGGCAAATAAGAAGGGTGCTAAGTATTCATCAACAAGTCAACCGGATAACTCACAGAGTCAAACGGCTATTTTGGTCGGATACGTCAACGAGTGTACAACGGTTGAACAATTAAGCAGCTTGTTTAAAGCTAATCAATCGTATCAATCTGATAGTACTTTTATTAATGCCTTATCAAAAAAAAGAGCAGAGATCGAAGGAGGTAAGAAATGAAAAACAAAAAGTTTAACGGTTTAGTAGCTTACAAAAGAAAGCTAAACTATTATATTGTTAATGGAGGTAGACGTTTTTACGCATTTACTCAAAAAGAAAAGAAAATAAGACGTTCTTTGTCTTTTCACAGAGAATACAATAAACTCCATTTTTATATAAATCCACTTGGATTAAAAACTAACTTTTTCCCATTTTAAAATATACCATTATGAATAATATTATAACATTACCAAAACTTAATCAATCAGATGTTATCTACATTGAAGAAACACATGAGTATTTTACACCGGACTTTAAGAAACTGCATGGTATAACCGGATTTATCAACGAGCAATTGTTCCCCGGTAAACTTGACGGTATCCCCGAAAGCGTTTTATCCCTTGCCACTGAGCGAGGGAAACGAGTGCACGAAGAATGTGAAAACATAGATAACGAAGGAATTGAAGCCGAATCAAAACAGGGTGAAAACTATCTCAGACTGAAAAGTGACTTCGGATTAACTCACATTGCCTCAGAGTATATAGTAACTGATAACGAATTTATCGCATCACCGATTGATAAGGTGTATTTAGGCAGATACTCAAATTCTGTTATACTGGGAGATATAAAAACTACCTACAAATTAGATATGCTATATCTATCATGGCAATTATCCATCTACGCATATTTTTTTCAGAAACAGAATCCGAATTTGATAGTAGATCACTTGTTGGCTATATGGCTGAGAGGCGATGATAATGACACCATTGTTCCGGTAGAACGGATACCGGACAAAGAGATAGAGATATTCCTTCAATGCTGCAAAGAGGGCTTGAAATACGTAGATAATTGTAGTGCTGATTTTTACGTTGCTAAATTGAACGATCTTCCGGAAAAGGTCAACAACGTAGAGGAATCTGTATATCAGTTAATCGAGATTCAAAAGACGCTTGACGAACAGATGAATAAGTTTAAATCTCAATTACTCGAATTGATGAAAGAAGCGAAAGCGGACAATATCAAAGGTGACTTGATTACTATCACCCGGAAGAAAGCATATAGCCGTGAATCCCTTGATACTAAAGCGTTGAAAGAGAAGTATCCGGATATTTACGTAGAGTTTATTAAATACTCAGATGTGAAAGAATCTATTCAAATTAAAGCGAAATGAAAAAGATAAATAAACTGGCAATAGATTCAGTAATAAACCTTTTGAGTACAGACATATGCAAGTACTGCTATGTTAGTGAAGCGTTATCCGATTTTACAGTTTTTTGCGAATACTCGTATTGCGTTAAGGCTGCAAAGAAATCAATTATACGTAAAAATATAAAAATAGGAATGGATCAGAGATATTTGCATTATGAAAACAAGCTAAAATATATACTTGTGGACGGTGGCGAAAAGATAAGTACTGAAGCAACCAAAAAGCAAAATAAATGGTATAAATCATTGTCGTATATTAGATGGTATAAAAAAATAAAGTAAGATATGGTTATAGATGAAAAGATAGCAAACGAGATCGGTTTAGAGGATGCTGCCGTATATTCCGAAATGATTCTTATCCTCTGCACAGGAATGTACAGAGAGAAATTCAAAGGGTGTCGAGTAAAACAAGTACCTAACACGGTTTTTGTTTCGATAGCCAAACTTAAAGAGATAATTCCTTTCATGTCTACGAAGAAGTTGTATAACGCTGTAAATCGCCTCGTATCGGCTGGATACATAAGAGAGGCAAATTACAGGTTACCCGGTATGAACACGACTAAATGCTATCAGATGGTAGAGAGATAGAGCCGGTTCTTATTGTGATATGCACCCCACTTGCAAGCGTTGTGAGTGGGGTGTTTTTTTGTAAGTGGCTGATATTAATCCGGTTTATACAACTGAGAATCAATGTGAAGGATATTTTGCAGGAACATAAGCAGAGGTTAGATAGCTTAGTGATTGGGGGTATGCTCAAAATTTAGCACACCATTCAAATTTTAGTTTCCTATTTCTCAGACAGTTTCAAATAAATAAATGTTAAAGTTTAAAATAACAATGTTTTTTGTTTGCAATCAAAACTATTTATCATATCTTTGCAGAGTCAAATCAAAAACAATATGTAATATGAATTTAGTGAATTTAGAGAATCTTTTTAAAATTAAAAATGTCGCTGATTATATGCGGTGCAGCCCAACGTGGGTGATGAAGTTAATTAAAGCAGGTGTATTGGAACATGTTAAAATTGACGGTGCGTATTTCGTTGTTCTTGCAGGTGAGGAACTTGAAAAATACAAGGAGTTTAGAAAGGAGCTTGACGAATTGTTAAGCAAATAATAATTAATAATTAAAATTTAAAATTATGGAATCTAATTTGTCTAAAGTTGGCGAAACTATAAACGCAAAAGAGTATATGACATCAAAAGAGATTGCTACAATTACAGGCAAACCGCATAACGATGTATTAAAAGCTATACGGGCAATGGAGCCGGCTTGGTATAAAATTACTGAGGGAAATTTTTCCCTCAGTGAATATACGGATTCCACAGGTCGCAAACTTCCTATGTATCAGCTAACAAAAACAGAGTGTCTGTATATAGCAGCTAAGTTCAACGATGAAGCGAGAGCAAAACTTGTTATTCGGTGGGAAGAACTGGAAAGAGCTAACAGCATGGGAAACTTTAACGTTCCTAAATCATTCCGTGAAGCCTTGTTGCTTGCAGCCGAACAACAAGGGGTCATTGAAAATCAGCAAAAACAGATCGAGGAAAAGAACGCAAAGATAGAGGCTGACAAACCGAAAGTTCTGTTTAGCGAAGCGGTTGAAGCGTCTAAGAAGTCTATTCTTATCCGTGAACTGGCGAAGATAATAACTCAAAATGGATATCAGATCGGAGAAAAGCAACTGTATGAACGCCTCAGAAAAGCGGGTTATCTTTGCAGCGTAGGAGAGTCACGCAATCAGCCGTCTCAAGCATACATGAACATGGGTCTGTTTGAGATTAAGAAACGGGTGATAGTAACTGGTGAGGAATCTAAGGTTTGTACAACTACGGTTTTAACTCCGAAAGGAGTAAGGTATTTTGTTAATAAGTTTTTAGGCAAGAAGTAAATAAAATGGCAGGGTAACACCTGCCTATAAAAACGAATATTATGACACATTGTTTTGATGATAAAATAGCAAAGGAACTGGGTATAGAAGCTGCATGTGTCTTGCACAATTTCGCGTTTTGGATAAACAAGAATATAGCAGATAACCGCAATTATTTTGAAGGTAGATACTGGACTTATAACACAAGGGAGGCGTTATCTAAACTATTCCCATATATGAACTCTTTGAAGGTATATAGAGTTATCGGAAAGTTGGAAGAAGAAGGATATATATTAAAGAGAAATTTTAATAAATCACGTATGGATCGAACGACGTGGTATGCGCTTACAGAAAAGTGTATTAACATGTTAGTTTCATGTGGTTATACGATAATAGGATACTCTGATACGAATTATCAAAAATGCAAAATGCAAGTTGAAAATGTGCAAAATGCAAGTTGCATGAATGAACAGACTATACCAGATAGTATATATACAGATAGTAATACTAAATTGACTAACGTCAATTATAGTATAGCCACGCGCGAAGAAACGGATTTATTCGAAGTTGAATCAAACAATGATCCTCTACCATCTGAAGTATTTGGATTCACCGCTAAAGGACTTGACGTAACAAAGAAAACAATCGAAAGGACAGATAGTCTATTTACTCAGCTAACATTTCCTTTCGAGTCCGAGGACTTTAAACGCTTATTCTACGTTCTAATGACTCAACCGAAATGGCGTGTAAAGACAAAGACTCTAACAGCTATGCAAGCTAACTTAAACGAGATAGCGCAGTTTGAAGAAGAATTTGCTAAAAGCCTTATTCAACAAAGCATATCGAAAGGTTGGGCATCGCTGGTGTACGAGTCAACTCCTAAACAATATCTGCAATGGCTGAGAGAGAAAACGGGAGCTACTAACCAATATCAGCAAAACAACTCTCAGCAGTATAAGACAAAGCAGTATTTTGCTAATGACGAGCATAGGGAAATATACGAGAGATACCTAACAGAGACGTTTGATTAACGAGAATGGCATTTGCTTTGCGAATTTAAGACTTTCATAATAAAAACGAGTAATCTAACATGGAAATAGAGAAATATCAAAATAGAGGCGGAAAAGTGGCTTTATCGAGTGGCATACTTCCGTCATTCGTAGAGAGAAATAGAGAATTAATACAGTCTAATAAAATAAAGCAGCTTTCTAAGGTAGATCAGCGCATATTTGTAGAATCTACCAAACGTTTAATTTCCGAAGAAGAAAGCGAAGAAAAGAAAATAGAGTATTTAGGCATTATATTTATAGGGGTGTGTTCTGATTTTGGTCTGAATGCACCGGAACGTAGTGCAGTTAAAAGCGTATTTTCTTCTATTTTTGACGTTATTGATTTGTATTTTGACGATCTTTCATTCGCTGAAGTTAAGCTTGCTTGGCGGTTGCTTGCTGTCGGTGAACTTGACAACTACCTACCCAAAGATCGCTACGGGAATCCGGATAAAAACCACTACGGTAGCTTAAATGTCGATTACGTAACGAAGGTATTGAAAGCATACCGAAAGCGTAAAGCGGACATGATGTCAAAAACTACTGCGCTATTGCCTGATAAGCCGAAAGCGACTCCGGAACAAGAAAGAGCGTTTTTAAACGTACAGGCTAACAACTTTATTTTCGCTATTATGAAGTATAAATATAGCGGTCGCTTTAAGGCTGAATCTGATAGGCTTATAAGCGAGTCAACGTTCAAGTATATGGAACGGTTGGGGTACGACATGGATACTATACCGACATACGAGGATAAGAAGTTAGCTTTAGCGCAATTTAAAGGAAGACCGATAAATAGCTTTGCACAAGTGTTTGAAAAGGAATGTTTAGCGACTGTTGGCATTGAACATGAAGCCGTTTATTTTCGGGCTTTAATGATAGCAAAGAAACGTTTGTTATTCCGGTACTGGGACGAAATGCTGATAGAGGAAGATAGCATAAAAGATTTGTATTACTATAAACATTAAAAACATGGAAATTAATATTTTAGTTGGAATTGACCCCGGTGTATCAGCCGGGGGGATAGCAATTTATAAACCGGGTAGTCCGCTTGTTACGGTTAAAATGCCGGAAGACCCTTTGGATATATACAGGCTATTCAAAAAGATTAAGCGTTCCGGTAGCCCGATGATTGTTGTTGAAAGACTTTCAATTAGAGGCGACGATACAGGAGGCAAGCAATATCGCATAGTTACCATGCTTGAAAACTACAACAACCTTGTATGCTGTGCGAAAGTCCTCGAAATACCTTTAGTGCTCGTTACTCCGATGACGTGGCAAACAGGTTTAGGTCTGAGGGCGAAGGGGGCGAAAGAGGATAAGTCGCTGAGAAAAGAGAAATATTTCCAGTTTGCGACACATTCCTTCCCGACTGGCAACGTCTTTAAGTGGAATGGCGATGCGGTTTGCATACTTCGCTTTACTCAGCTGATGATAGCTAACAAGCCTAAGTGGATATCGGAGCATTTAGCCAACAATTCAGATTGCGTGTTTTCCTTTGATTTAACGAACGATTCCATTGGATATGATATATTACTCAGAGATGAAGGGAAAATTGAATAGCGGTCAAGTAAATAGCGAAATAAGCGATGTTTTGATTCAAGCTGTCATAAGGATGCGAGGGAAGCAAAAGAGGTTTGAGCGATTCGGTGAAAAGTACAGGGAAGAGAAAGAGGCCGAGGAAAAGAAAGTAGATGATATAATTTCTAAGCTGACGGACACGCAAACAAGTTTATTTTGATTTATTAACCATTTGTCTATTGCTATATTCGATTTAGTACGTATATTTGCAGTGTAAAATTATTTTTTATAAAAATTAGAACCTCACGATGTATAGGAAATCGTTTTTTATGTTATGGATAAAACAAATTTCGATAATTGTTATTCGTATTTTAAATTCCTTGAATTTAATAGTTTGCTAAAAGGTGATAATACGAGTGAAACATCTGACATTGAATCTTTTAATTTAGTTAAAAAGTTTAGAAGAGATTTATATTGTAAGTCTGATTTTGAAAGAATTATGAATATACAATATAACATTTTAATGGAACTTTATAAAGTTGATGTAATCCCAATTACAGATCGAATTGATAATTTTGATTTTTTTATTTCAGAATCTTTAAGTGGAAATTGTTTTTGTAACATAAGGCTAATTCTAATTTCTGATGATGGAAAAGAAATAAAAGATATGCTGTTTGATGAAAAATGCACAACCAATGTGTTATATAATTTGTATGGAACGGTAAATAAAGAATATCATAATGTGATAGATTCGCGATTGGCTTTATGCAATATGATAGGAATGGGTGAATATAAAAGTGATGCTTCAAGCGTTCTTTGTAGCTTATTGGAGGCACATAATAATAACAATAGGAGGAGATACACATATGTTATGTCTGATAATTCAGGATTATATAAAATAGGAAGAAGTTTAAACCCGGAAGATAGGTGTAGGATAATATCTAACATAAACCCTACTGTTAAATTAGAGTTTTATATAGAGGGTGATAGGGAACTTGAGTTGCATAGACATTTTAGTTCTAAGAGAAAAAAGGGTGAATGGTTTGAATTAACAAAAACAGATTTAAAATATATAAGGAATTACAATAACATAAGGAAGTTATAAAACAAATGTTAAATAACTGGTATTTCGGAAAGATTTACCCGTTTTTATTTGCGTATAATTAAAGTTTTGCTTTAATTTGCAATATCAAAATTAATCATAGTAGTAACGATTTAAAAACTTATTAAAGTATGAATACTAATGAAATGACAGTTGAAGATGTAATTAAATCACAGGAGTTTGAAGGTGAATTAACAAATCAGCTTAGTACTATGCGTTTAGATGTTGAACGAGCTAAAAACAAAATTCTGAGAAATGGAGGATTGACGAAGCGGATTATGTTAGATCGCATTGACGATATGACTGTTTCGGACATTATCGAAGAGTTTGAAAAAATTCTGCTGAGAAAGAGCGATCTCCCTGCTGCTGTGCGTGGCTTTATTTCTTCTTTGTGTGGTAGTGTATTTGCTAAGGTATTTTCTAAAATGAAACAAAATGAAGCAAAACAGGATAACAATATCGGGAAAGGTAACGAGTAACGGACAGTTGCAAATGTACATGGGTGAGCTAAACGAGTTTGCGAAACTGCACAAGGGAAAGAATATCATAGCAAGTTTTAGCGTTTACGAGCCTACGCAGTCGGTCGCAATGAAAGCATATTACTACAAAGTGGTAGTTCCACAGTTTCAAAAAGGAATGTACGACAATGGTGATAGATGGAGCGAAAAAGACACAGAGTTGTATATGCGGAACTTATGTCCGGTAACAATGGGTGAGGTTGTGGATATTGAAACGGGTGAGTATCGGAGTGACCCGATAAGTATCAACGACTTATCAAATAGTGAGTTTGTAGAATATATTGATTTTTTAAAACAGTTTGCAGCCGAAGAACTGGGAGTGTTCATAGAGGATGCAACAAAATACGTAAAGAAATGAAAGAAGTTAGAGTAGAAGATTGCGAAATGACATTGAGAGAAAAATTCGATTTGATGTGCGAGGCTCTTTCGGTGTCACCGGATGCTATTTTAAGCCGGGAGATTACGAGAGATATTTCAATTAGACGAAACTGTATTATCCATCAATTGTACGATTATCGTTTAGACGGTTTGCCGGAGCTATTAGATAGGACGAGGGCTTTAATAGTGATAGCGCACCGCAAATTTCAAAACCAATTAGAGGTTAACGATCCGTTGGCAGTTGAATACAAGCGATTGATTGATGAACGGTTGGAGCGTTATTTGAATGGCGAAGAAGAATAACAAAAATTTAGTCCTCGTTCACTGTACAGATTGCCAATTTGGATCAGATTACCACAATCTGATATGCTATTGCAGCAAAAGAAAACAAAAGTTATGCAGTTGCCCGAATATCGGAAGGGTATGCGAACATTATAAACCTAAAAACAAGTATTAATATGTTGTACGACAATTTTGAATTAAAGAGAGTGAAATTTATCCCAAACGGTTTGGAGGTAGATTACAATGACTGTATGAATGTTGACGGTGAAACTGTTAAGACGTTTCATAAAGTGAAGAATCCGGAGTATCCTCACCCCGATTTACAGAATGAAGCCGGAAAATTGAGAGGGTATATAGTCCGGCTTATGGGTCTGATGAATTTTGCAAACATTACTTATTTGTCCGATCTTTCAAAACAAGATAAGGAGTTAGATAAGCAGTTTCAAGATTTCTTTGAAATACAGTCTACTCGAATAATGATTAGGGAGATTGTGAGAGATGAAGAAAAGAATACCGTTATCATTAAATACGAGTTTTCCGGTACGGACTTGTCGCTGTTTAAAATGCAGACTCCTAAGATCGATTTGAATGGTGAATATCTTAAATTTGAGATTGAAATGGACTCAAATTTAGAGTATATGAAGCACGAAATATTTGATTATCTGTTTAAAGGTAAGCGTGCGCAACTTTCAATGTTCGGTGAGATAGCGGAAGCCGATGACATAAAAGACGCTGAGGACGATTCGGAAGGTGATTCCTTTTTTGACGAAGAAACTGAAAGCAATGTATCTGCTGAGTAGTCCGGAAGAAATAGAATATTGCTTAAGTAGGGGATATAATCCCCTGCTTTTCAATCGACATTTCGACATAGAGCCTAAGGCGAGGTATCAGTATTTGAAAAGTATATTCGGTGACGGTCACGATCAGAGGGCAAACGAGCGATTTTTCCGGTACATGTGGGAGATTAATCCTCACTATTGCGAAGAATGCTTGAAACCGTTGAAAGGGTACTCAGCCGTTTATATTTCGCATATTTGCACTCGAGGAGCATTCCCCATGTTAGCGCACGATCCTCGAAATATCAACATACTTTGCTTTGAACATCATAATCAATGGGAACACGCTAACACCCGGAAGGGAATGCGTATCTATCAAGAAAATTTAGAGAAAATAAAAGTCCTCAAAAGGGATAGTTTAAAATTACAAAAGTAGTATCATGGGAAAATTAGTAGAATTTACTGGAGTAGACGGACAAAAGGTATTAATAAATAGGGACAAAGTAGTATCTTTGGAGGCTTGTAACGATTCGACTAAGATTTTCACAGGGTCTGGCGAATATGATTATTTGCGTGTTGCTGAGAATTTCAAAACGGTATCACGAAAAATAGACGATGAAATTCGTGTAAGTTTTATAGATATAGCTATCTTTGTGCTATTCTTAGTATTCATCTTTTTAAAATTAATGCAATGAACTTAAACAAAATTCAGTTGATCGGTCGGGTGTGCAATGACCCGCAAGTAAAAACGTTTGATAATGGAGGTAAAATTTGCAACGTGTCTATCGCTACAAACGAGCGTGCATATAAAACGAGTAGCGGTGTTGAAGTGCCGGAACGCACGGACTTTCACAACGTGGTATTCAAAGGAGGCTTGGCAGGTGTATGCGAGCAATATGTTACTAAAGGTATAGAGTTATATGTAGAGGGCACTTTGCATTATCGGAAGTACACAGACTCGAATAACGTAGAAAAGACTATTGCGGAAATTTTTGTTTCTAACATGCAGATGGGAGCGAAGCCTGGAGGCAATAGCGGTCAGCGGGCGGAATCTGCCGGAAGTGGGGGTCATCCGCCAGTACAACCGACACCGCCACCATCACGAGCCTTAAAAGAACAGCAATTTGCAGATGATTTGCCATTCTAAAAACGGGGGGGATACTCTAAAACAGGGTATCCCTTTTTGTGTTAAATAAGTGTTAAAGATTAAATTTATAATTAGAATATTAAAGTTTTGCTTTATATTTGCAGTGTCAAAAGGAAACAAAGTAGTAACAATTAAAAATTAACCAATATGACAACTTACATTTATAAAGGAGAAAAGATCAGTCATTCAAAGTTATTAATGCTTTTGCGTTCTGCACAC
>OGEG01000323.1_pt1 | contig 55723 bp, 77 predicted proteins | sample 1570621 | NCBI WGS metagenome assembly OGEG01 (sample SAMEA2582130, study PRJEB24529) | metagenome | biome: Human gut stool | place: China | collected 2011 | reverse complement strand
CGCACCTGCTTTGGGAGCAGGGGGTCGTGGGTTCGAATCCCGCTACCCCGACGAAAGAAAAAAGGAGTTCTATTGCAAAAGCTATTCGGGGTGTAGCGCAGTCCGGTTAGCGCACCAGCTTTGGGAGCTGGGGGTCCAAGGTTCGAATCCTTGTACCCCGACAAAGAAATAACGCTGATAATTAAGTTTCAAACTTAGCTATCAGCGATTTTTAATTCTACTGATAGCCATTAAAAAAAAAGGCTGTTTTGCACATTTTTGGTTCTTCGAGATTGAAAACGCTGCAAAATCCCTGCAAATTTAATTATGGCATCTATAAAATTCTACTTCGACCAGCGTGCGAAACGGAAAGATAGAAAGTTTCCGTTGAAGGTCAGCATTTCGCACAAACAGCAGTTTGCTTTGATAAGCCTTGAAGTGTTCTTGCTTCCCGAACAATGGGATGCAGCAAAAGAAAAAATAGTAGGTCACCCCAACAGATTGTTTCTAAACAACTATATAGCCCGACAAAGACTTAATGTTGAAACGGAGCTACTGAACTTGAAAGCATCCGGTTTCTTGGACGCATTAACCGGAAAACAAATCAAAGATAAAATTCAAGAAACGCTAAACGGTGAACCAAAAGAAGTACAACCAACCCTTCCCCTATTTGTTGAACGTTGCAGGAAATTTGCAGGGGAAAAGACAAATCCAAGAACCAAAGAAAGCTATTTATATACTCTTAGTAAAGTAATGGCGTTCTGCGATAAGCCGGAAGAACTGACATTTGAAGATATATCATTCTCATGGCTCAAAGACTTTGATTTCTACTTGTCTGAAACGTCTGCCGTCAATTCTATCAGCATACACATGAGGAATATTCGTGCGGTCTTTAATGACGCTCTAAATTCGGAAGTAATCACTTGCTATCCTTTCCGAAAGTATAAGATTAAGAGTGAGGCCACTGTAAAAAGGTCATTATTGCCCCAGCAGCTTGTTACTTTCAGAGATTACCCTTGCGAAGAACATCAAAGACAATATTTGGATGCGTTTATGCTCACCTTTTACCTGATTGGGATAAATACCATTGACTTGTGTAATTTGAAGGAAATACGCAACGGGCGCATTGAATATCGCCGGGCAAAAACAAAGAAGCTCTATTCGATTAAAGTGGAGCCGGAAGCAATGGCGATTATTGAACGATACAAAGGAAAAGGGCAGCTTTTGGATATTCTTGACCGATATACTAACTACAAGGATTATTCCCATAGACTTAACGAGAACCTGCAGGAGATTGGAGAAGTTAAACTTGTAGAGAAGGTTATCAAAGGGAAAAGAAGGCAGATTAAGGAACGCAAACCGCTTTTCCCGGATATTACGACGTATTGGGCACGCCACACATGGGCGACAATAGCCCATAAAATTGGCATATCGAAAGATACAATATCAATGGCTCTTGGGCATGAGTTTGGTTGCAAGACTACCGGCATTTATATAGATTATGACATGGAAAAAGTGGATGAAGCGAACCGAAAGGTGATTGACTATATTAATAACTTCGGGAAATAGAGTTATTTTTATCAAATCTTTGCGTAGTGCGACTTTCTTGCGTCCGCTTGATAACTTATCAGCAAAGGAAAGAAAATCAATTTAAGGCAAGAAAAAGCCCGGACTTTGGAAGAAGTTACCGGGCTTTTAAGCGGACAAAAGCACTTAGTGCTATAATCCACAACAACGATGCAAATATAGTCATTTATTTGAAACCGCCTTATGTTTTTTAATTTTCTTCACTATAAAGAAACTAATTAGGGCAAGAAGGGATAACGAGAAGGCACACCAGCCTATTTGTTTGAATTGGGTGCTTTCCTCCCTTTCGTCTTCTGTCTCACTATTTGAAACCTGTTGTTCATTTCGGCTGGTATCTTCTGAAACTCCTTTGTCAATGTTTGTTTCGGATGATGTTTCCGTTCTTTTTGCGGTTTCTTTTTTCGTGGTGGTAGTTTCCTCACTTTTAACAGGCGGTTTCCCGGTTTCCGGGTTAATTGGCTTTTCAGTATCATATTCGGTCTTTGTTGTAGTGGTTACTTCGGTTGTTTCTTCCTCTCCTTTAGACTGTTCAACCTGCTTTACAGACGTTGTATCAGTCATTTGCGTTTGCTCATTACTTTGCGCAAAAGAATCGCTTTTTGTCGCTGTTTTATGAGTTCCACATGAAGCGAAAATAACCAGGACAAACAAAAGCTGCAACGGACATCTTACAACGCACGATGCAATCAGTTTCAAAAACTTATCCAACATACTGCAAGTTATTAATGCGGTTCAACCACCCTTTCTTAAACTTATTATTCGCCGGACGTTTGCGGCAAATATCTTCAATGAATTGTACACGAGCCTCTTTGATTTCCTCAAATAGTTCTTTGGGGTTCCGAGCGTTCAAGGCTGCAAGTGTTTTGGTTCCAACAATCCCGTCAACAGTTACACCAAGGACTTGTTGCGGTATCTTGATACCATTAACCCCCGAAGCCCAAACCCAATCAACAAGAATATTAGCAACTGACTGTGATTTTATATCATCAGCCTTCCACCTGTCCCAATACAGCGTTTTAAGAATTTCCGCCCAATCTTTCTCTGATAGGTTTTTCAATCTTTCAACCGTCGGCACTGGGTAGCCTTTCTTTTTACAATAGGTTGCATAAGTTCCAATAGTTACACCGCGATTGGTTGCACCTCCCAAATCGTCCGGGTCATCTACAAAGCCGCCTTCCCATTTTAAGATGAACGGCACAAGTTTCATTACATCAGCCATTTTTGACCTCCTTTTCTGAATTTAAGTAATTTGCAATAGCCTTCGCAAGTTCGTCCGGCTCTGTCTTATTTTTGGCTATTTCAGCCGCCAAAGCTGCCACTTGTTTCATTTCCCGGCGTTCCTTATCGTTTGCTGGCTCCATGATACTTTTTACTTCAATAGCACCTACGAAGATTGCACCTGCAAAGACAATAAACGGGAAAAGCGGAGCACTCCAACCGCTAAAATTGTCAAGATACCAAAAGCCCATAACCTGCATAGCATCAAGCACCAGCAAGGCCAGCAGCATATTGTAATATCGGGCAATTTTAGCGGTTGTCCTTTTCCACCCGTCACTTGTAATTGGTTCACCCCGCAATTTCGCTTTCCTTGTACCCGCCCAAAAGTCGAATCCTATGAAAAAAAGCGGAGTAATCAGTATTACAAGCGTGATGAAAAGGACAATGATTAATTGATTGTAATTTTCCATTTTAATACTTTTTTCCTCAAAACTACCAATAAACGCGTACATTGGAAGCGTTTTTATTATCTAATTAACCCTCTTTATTTAATTAACAGCCGGATTATGTGTCAAACTCAAAAATATCAAATCCCCAATTTCCGCTATCTACATAAACGGTTGCAACGCCTTCAATACCCATTACGTATTGAAAATTAAAGTCTATCGTAAAGCCCGAACTTGTTTTGTTTGAAATGCGATATGGGCAATTATTGCCGCTTTCATTTCTCACAATTATAGTGTAATCTCTATTTGAAGCTCTGCTTTTAGTGAAGGCAAATGAAAAGTGTCCGTCAGCATTATATGAAGAAAATTTAACTGCATTCCCGTCGTTGCACGCTTTTACAACTAAAGAGCTTTGAGAAGCCATCCAATAACTGCCCAAGCAACGTGCCATTTGACTTGGTATTCCGTTCGTTAAGCAGCTATTAATATAGTCAAAGGAAAATTCTGTGTAATTTTCTATGAACCAGCGTATTGAACCACTGACCTTTATTGCTTTTAATTTTAGTTGTGATGTTCCATATAGTTTTATTGAATTAATCGTATTTCTGTTCTTCGGCGTACCGCTATACAAGAATGTATTAACTGGTACAGTTTTTATTTCATAATAACCGTTGGTAGCCGCACCATAATTGACTATTGAGCACTCAACCCCTGAATATTCTACCGTGGTTGGCAGAAATATTTTCTTTACTCCATTTGAAAGCAATCCAGCAAAGTTAAAACCATTCTTAAAAGAAAGGGTTAAATCGTCTTTATTGTTAGCTATCTCCTGTGGAGGAACGGCAACAGAGCCATAAAAAACGCCTTCATTTGCTTCTATCCTGCCTTTGAAGGTTCCGCTTTCTGCCTCTACATGGCCTTTTATTGATACACTGGCTTTCTTATTTTCATCAATTGTAACAACAAATTTATCCTCGCCTATTTTAAGCCCGTTACCGTTGATTACATCTGCAAGAAGTTGAGACGTAACAAGTGCAGCCGCTTCAATCAAAACGGTATTTATTTTTCCTCCGTTTATAATCGTTTTCCCCGCCGTTGCATCCTTCTCCAAAGCCGCATAGTTGGTATATCCAAGATTTTTTGCAACATTGTCTTTTAGCGTTAATGAGATTTCGTCTGTATAGTCTTTTGCTTCGTCAAAATACCCCTTCAAGGTGTCTTGGATAGCTTTATTGGCAGCTTCAACGGCTGTATTAAAGCTGGCGTATGCAGAATTGAATGTTGCAAATTTACTATCAACGTCCTTCTTTTCTTCCACCGTCGTTTTTCCGTCCTTAATGGCTGTATTTATTGAGGTTATAAGGTTACTAATGGCACCGAAAAGCGTCACCTTTGCATTGAGCAAATTTGTTTTGGGCGTACCGGATAAATAAGCATTTGCATACAGCTTGGCGTATGTCGCTTCTACTGCCGATTTTGTCGCATTGACGGTATTAATATATTTTTCAATGGCCTTCGCTTCCGATTCTTCAATAATACCGTCGGAAAACGCCCCGTCAACATAATCGCCTAAATCACCAATAGCCTTGTTCGCTTCTCCTGCGCTATTTGCAGCATCTGCGGCAGCTTTCGCGGCATCCTTGGCAGCTTGTAAGGCTTCGTCAGAATACCCCTTCAAGGTGTCTTGGATAGCTTTATTGGCAGCTTCTATCGCTTGGGACATAGAAGAATAGGCGGTATTGAAGGCAGCATATTTAGCGTCAACGTTTTTCTTCTCCGCTTCGGTAGTCTTTTGGTCGGAAATAGCGTCATTGATAGCCTTTAACAAATCATCTACAGCCCCCATGAATGTGACTTTTGCGTTGAGTAAATTTGTTTTGGGCGTACCTATGAGATAGACGTTTGAATACAATTTAGTGTATGTCGCTTCAACGTCAGCCTTGGCCGAATTAACCACGTTAATGTATTTCTCAATCGCTTTGGCTTCGGCTTCGGTAATTATGCCGTCTGCAAAAGCTCCATCCACATAATCGTTTAAGTTCTCAACCGCTTTATTGGCTTTATTGGCCGAATCGTTGGCGGCTGAAATATCCTTGCTTACTTCTGCCCATTCATCCAAGTTTTCTAATCCGGATGAACCGGCAGCAAATTTAATTTTACCCCCAATTTCTTCTTTTATGAGGTCAAAGTAAGTCGTTCCGCTTGGAGAGACGATGCGTTCAGTTGTTATCCTTCCCGGAAGAATTTCAGTGAACCCGTATAATTCAACAAAACTTCTGCTGCCGTCGTATTCGCTATTCAGAATACCAACAAGCAAATGATAATAGCCGCTTATCTGTTCCATTTTAATAGCGGTTTCGCTCAACAGGAACGTTCCTTTTTCCTCTGTCTTGCTTACTTTTGCATACAGGTAGTATTTGGCACCTTCATCAACCAATGACGCTGAATTGTATTCCTCCATTTGCCAAAACTTGTATTCGTTAGTCTTATGGGAAGAAGAAAGGATTTTAATATCAAGCGTCATGTGCTGGATAAGACCGCCGGGAACGTGCAAAACTCTTGTTGTTTCATCATAGGTTATGTTATGAGAAACTTGTACCGGGTTCGCCTTTGACATCACAAAACGAAACTGCAAACTTTCATCGCCAACCAATAACTGCATCGTTTGTATGGCTATCGGATTGATTGCACCCGAAAAGTTCAACAGGGCATCTTCGAGCATTTGCATTGTTTCTTTTGCATCCCGGAACCTGCGTTTGGTAAACCTTAAAGAATCCTTGTACTTGTCATCAATGACAACTTCATTCTGTCCCGGTTTATTCAAATCGCTGGAAATTGAACCGCCGGATGTTGTGTTTGAAAGCTCAATTTCCGGCATATATGGTTTGTTTACATATCGTTTGATACCTACCATGCGAATAAGTGAGCCTTGCGGGTGAAATTGCTTATCAGAGAAGTTAACATAACCGCCCAAAACAATCTTTCCGCCTATCTGCGACCAACGCTTTTTCGCCCAAATTCCGTCCAAAGTTCCGTTGAAAGTGAATTGTTTATCTTCATGCTCATAAAGGTATTTTGCGGCTTCTCTGAACATATCCCAGCTTGCACCTGTCTTCGTGGGGTTATCGCAAATATAAGCATCAGGCAATTGGATGCCAAACACTGCATAAGTATCGCCCGGCTGTGGCGTAAAGGTTGAACCGTCCGGCATGGTTATTCCGTCCAACTCCTGCGGAACAATCTCAAAACGTTTTCCGGCCTTCTCCTTTCCAGCGATAGTTTTTGGCTCATGATAGTATTTCACTTCAAATTCGCGTGATGCAAGCATGCCTGTTTGGAAGATAATAGTCATATTTTCCCCTTCAATCAAGTAATCTTCAAAGTTCAAATCGTCTGGAATCGAACTATCAATAAAATCATAAAAATTCTTTTCTGCATCAACTACAATAACGCTTCCAACTGTTCCTTCCCGGCTGGGATAAATTTCAGAGCAATCCAAGCTATCTTCATGCGCAGTTGTTAATGGCCTATTTGCGTTCATTACAGAAAGACCGTCAGCGGAAGTTATGTACGTCCTGCCTTCGTAATCGAGTGTTTGAGATTTCGGCAGGAGAAGTTCTTTTGCTCCGTACTTGCTAAAATCAATATTTTTATCTGTACCCTGTACTAACAGAATCTCAACGGGCGCATTTCCGGTTTCACGTGCTACCCCTGTTTTAAATCCGTTCCCTTTTCCGTATGAAAGAATAAGCGGATTTTCTTTGTTGTATTCAACCTTTCGCAGATGAATTGTTTTGTTTTTTATCTGCCACTCCGTACCTAACTGGCTGGCAAAATCATTTAGGCCGTCAAAAATGTAGGTATGATTATATTCGAAGGTTACTTCTTTCCCGTCGATACATGCGCCCACGCTCCAACCACTACTACGGCGATTGGCGTTTGCTACAAACAGTTCAAGATGTTCGCGAGGCGTTGCAGTATATGAGAATTTAATCCGATTATCAACCGGGTTGCGAATCTTCCATAATTTCAAATCCGCTTGGTCTGTTTCCAATAACAGCGTATATTCAAAGTTACGGGTTCCTTGTTTGGTGAAATTGCTATCCTTTTTCAAAGAATAACGTTCTCCGCCAAAATCGCAATATGAGCCTATTGGGATTTCAATGTACTTTTCCGAAGAAAAATACAGCGTCATGCTATTTTCACCCATTACAGCATTATATGAATAGCTATCATCCGTTACCGGAAGAACTATTTCTTGATTTCCATTGTACAGCGTAATCATAGTTGTTTTACCTTTTATTCCGGCGTGCTTTTTCGAACATTTTTTCAAGTTCTTTTTCGCTTGGTTCAAAAGCATCACCCGGAGCGTCAATCAAATAATAAGCCCTATCATCACCAACAGAAAACATACAACTTTCTATTGGAAATACAATTTCTCCGGTGTCCTGTTGGTGTTCGCGACAATCTTCAAGAAAGTGTGTTAGTACTTCCGAAGAGTGCCAAGTGACGCATAAGACACCCGAAATTCGCAACTGCATACGGCAATAAAATTCGCAATTTCTGACGTTACTCTTTTCTTCCTTTTTAAAGTCGATAACATCAAGTTTCACCCGCTTATCAATAAGCTGGGAAATATCAATATAGGAGCCGCGAAAGCCGCCCCTATATTTTACGGAAATAGAACTAATCTTTGGCATTACTCACCTGCAAGAATTACGTCAATTTGTTCATCAGTAAATCCATTCTCAGATAAAACAGTTCTCCATTCTTCAACAGTCGGTTCATGGTCTGCTTGTACAGCAACAAAATCAGCACATGGGACGGCCACGATAGCGCGTTGCTCGTTGTCCTCTGCTGTTTCTTCCTGTTCTACTTCGCGATGATTGTAGAACCTTCTGTATTCGTTTATTCCCGGTTGAGGTACAGGCAATATCATTGTCTTTACTTCCTTTTCCCTTGGCATATCTGTCGATACGCCTAAAAACTTCACTGTGTTCATTTTTTAATTGTTTTAAAAGGTTATTACTATCACAATACTTCAACATTCCTAAATAGCTGCAAACGCTGTTTCTTTCATACATTCCATTAATGGCCGGACGCTTATCAAAATCGTTAAGTTTACGAACAAATCGCATTGCCGTTGTTTTCCGCAATCGGACGTTGTTTTTACTGACTGCATATCCGCAAAAATCAATTCGTCGGGCGGCTATGGGAAATACTTCTACTTTCCCGAAAGTAATGCCAAATTGAGCCGCAAAATCTTTCATTTTTGGAATCCATTCTGCTGCCTTCTTCTTGCTTTCGCAGATAATAACCATATCATCCACATAACGGGCGAAGTATTTCACGCCAAGTATCTGCAGAACGAAATAGTCAAAAGGTGTCAAGTAAAAGTTGCCGTTGTTCTGCGAGGTCAAAGCCCCGATAGAAACACCAAGTTCACTTTCCGGCTGATAGCTCTTTATTACTTTCTCAAATAATCGTAAAGCCGCTTCACCTTTATATTTTCCGCGTACAAGCTCAATCAACTTGTGTTTGTTGATGTTAGGATAATACTTTTTTGCATCCAGCTTGATAACATACTTAAAACCGCTTCTGTGCAAGTCTCTACGGACTTGTTTATTGGCTTTTAGTGTTCCCCTGCCTTTAATGCTTCCAAACGTCCGGTTTATAAATCTCCGATGAAGGGAGAAATGATAAACTAATGCTTGATGTACAATCCTATCTTCAATTCCAACAGTATGAATTTGCCGCCATTTCTTTTCTGTATATAGCCAAAAATTGCGGCCAGCATCAGGAATCCAAGTTTCATCAAGTAGTCTCTTGCGCAAGCTCTTTAGGTTTGCTGTTAAAATATTACCAAAATCAATAACATCTCTGCGTTCGTCTTTACCGTCGCCCATACTGCACAAACGCCAAGCATTGTACAGGCTGTTAAAACTCGCTATCTCCTTTAAATCGACAAATGTTCTTTTACTCATAACATTTCAATGTGTTTTACAGAAAGTTGCTTCCTTCTGAATGGACGGTTTTCATACTGTGCTTACAATTGCTTCTATCCGCTACTAACCGGCCAATTATGTAGCATATTTCACTCGCCTTTCGTGTTTAAAATCCTATCCGGGCGGCAGGGAAAATTCCCTGCAATTAGTGAGGCCACTTGCTCTCCGAGAAATTTCTTTTTTACTTAATATTTTACTTCGCTGCTACAAAGCATTTAGGAGTTAGGGCACCCCCGTAGTTCGCGTTCGAGTTCGAGGCAACGTTGTTCGAGTTCACACACGAGACACCAAGAGCGGCACCGTTGTTCGCACTACCAACACCAGCGGGAATATAAACCGTGCCAGCACCAGGAGAAGCCTGCCGCCAATAATGGTCGCAATGTCCAGTAGTAGTAGAACCACCAAGTAATTGAGGAATAAGCGTGTCAGCATAATCTTCCAAGATATAGTTTCCATCTGTTCCGGCTTCGCAATCTTCACAGATAGCTTCATAATCTGCGGTAACAGTGAAGGCAATCTTTGAAAGGTCTTTGCAACGATACCAAGTGCTATCCTTCTTCAAATACCCCGTTTCCCAAATCCAATATGGCCCGGAAAGCATATTTTCACGCCATAACCACCTACAAGGTTTTACGGTAGCCTGTACCCCTGCTGTGTTGGTTACAGTGACGCTTTTTTCTCCTTTATGACCGGAAATACTTAATGTTTCCCCTGTTTTGTGGAATTGAGCGTAAGATGATTGCCCGCCATTATCTACCTGTGAAAATTTGCTCCACCAATCAGAACTAACCGTTGATATTCCAACGAATACACTTTGAGAGTTGAAAGTCTTTTCAAGCAACCAAAAATACATTCTGTAAACTTCCCGGTCTTGCGTTGCAATCTCGCGGAAATTATCACCAAGGTTCTTTGCATACTGATGATACTGCGTCAAACTGTAACTTTGCTTAGTCCATTTGTTGGCGTTGGATAAAAGCACTGACTTACTATCCTGTGTCTCTACGGTTCCGCCGAAAAGATTGAGGAAACGGCGACGAACATACTTGTAGCCCCGCACCTTCTTGGTTGAGAACTTGAAAATCTTCTCATTTGTAGATGCGTTGTATTCATACTTCCGGTAAAAACCGCCACACCGTAACATGGCTTGTAACGTCCAATCGTCAAGTGTAGCCGGAAGGCCGTCAACCGTCTTTTCAATGTTATTCCCATTCAGGTAAGCTACAATATTGCTATTGCGGTCAATCAACACTGGATAGGCTGTTGCTGCAATGGAATCAATCATGCCCAAGTTATCAGTGATAACAGGGGTTGGGCTTGTCTGTCCGCTGAATCGTTTCAAGGTTACGCGGTTCAAAGGAACATCCGGGTAAACACCGTTGCTATCCGGCTGGGCTGCTGCTATTTGTGCAAGATTACAACGTTTGGAAACGCCGTCTTGAACAATCTCAATACTTTCCTCACCTGTTAAGGTGGTTACTAATTGCATTTCTGAAATCTTCATATTACTTTGATATTTAAAAGTTTAACATTCTATTGCTGTCCCGTCCTCTGCTGTCCGGGCTGTTCCGTTCTCTGTCGTTCGGGCTTGAAGTGCTCTAAACTTCACTGTTACTTGTTTCCAAAGTGCTGATGATATAGTTGAAATCACGTTGATAACCATATTCCCGGCCTCTGTAGGCGATGATATAACGCCGTCCGGTGTAACTGAACCTTTCCCGGATGAAAGCTGGAAAATGACGCTCTGATTGGCTGTCTTTGGAAATAGCTCTTTTGCGATGATAGGCGAAGAACCTACAACGGCGTTTATCGTTTCCTCCACTACAAGGGTTGCTGGTATTCCTGCAAATACATCAACGCCATTAATCTTGGAAACAAGGTCATAAGCATCTTGCGCGGTTTTCGTGGCGGTTCTTACTTCGGAAAGAAGCCCCCGAAGTGTGGCAAGCTCCGTTTCAGTATCAGCGATAAGGCCGTTTGCAACTTCGGCAGCGGCATTGGCACTACCTGCGGCTGAACTTGCATTTGCGGCCTGTTGTGTGGCTTGAACAACGGCAGCTTCGGCCTTCTTGACCGCTTCCAACGCCTTGTTAGTTGCGTCCAATGCTTTTACGGCGGCTTCGGTTGCTTGCGAACCTTTCGCGATACAACGCCACCAAGCCGTTTCAGTTATGGCGTGCCCGGTGTTTTCGTCCTTCAATGATAGGTAACAACTATCATCTGTTACGATGAAGTCAAGGCGAGCATATTTGACCGTACTCGAATAACTTCCCTTGTCTGTAAAGGCAACTTTGCCTAATGGAATTTTTGTCATAATCGTAATATTTTAATTATCCAATATTCAAAAAAAGTTCTCCGGTCACAGGGTCAAATTTGATAAGTTGCGGGCTTACTTCGTCTTCAAAACTCATGTAGAGAAACATATCATCTTCAATCACGAAAGTTGGGTAAATAACACCACCTTTTGCCAAAACACCCGTATCAACATAGGCTTTCTTGCTTTCATCCCATTTCCACCAATTGCCGTTATCGCCCATTTTCGGCGGGTTGTCCGCCTGTGCTTTTGCCCGGTCAGCCTGCGTATTTGCGCTGGTTGCTGCGTTGTTTGCTTTCGTTGCTGCGTTATTTGCTGAACTTGCTGCATCATTAGCGGATTTAGTGGCGGCTACAGTATCGGTTTTTATTTCCTCTAAACCTTCACGCGCATTGTCTGCATTTGTAGCGGAAGTATTGGCCTTCTTAGTTGCATTATTAGCGTTAGTTGTGGCTGTATTTGCTGCCTCTGTTGCTTTATCAGCATTATCAGCAGCTTTATTGGCTTTCGTAGCCGCACCGTTAGCGGAAGAAGCTGCGCTATTAGCGGAAGAAGCCGCATTGTTAGCCCCTGTCGCTGCATCGTTGGCCTTCTTCGTTGCTGCAACTACATCATCATAAGCCTTCTTTATAAATTCAAGGCTCACTTTGACACTTGTCTGTACACCGTTCACCATTTTAACGCCAATAGTGTACAATCCTACCATGCTATCAGCAAGCGTTAATTCGCTGATTTTCTTCTTTTTAATTGGCATAATCTTTCAAATCTATATAATATTCACCGTCCTCTGTCACAATCAATTCGCCTGCCTCCGTAGCAAGAAGGTATTCAACACCATTTACCCGGAAGCAAGTAAATGTCAATGATAAGGTAAATTCAAGCCAAACCCGGTCATTTGATAATAGCTGAAATTTAGATGCTGACAAGCCGTTGAAATAACAGGGGTATTCTTCGCCCAGACTATCGACGTAAAAAACACGCTCTGAATCCTTATATTCATAGCCTTCGTCATCCGTTTTGCTGGTTGGTTTAATCAGGTCATAAACCAATGCGTTAAGATTGCGCCACATGGTTGTAACATCATTGCAACGCATCCAGCATTTCAAGGAAACATCTTTCTTTTCAAATACCACTTTTTCGCCGTCATAGGTTACACCCGATTGGCTGGGAATATCAATCAAAAGGTTCTTTTTTACGGAAGGCATCTTGGTTATTTCTGCATCCGAACCGTCCAAGACGAAAACGCCATATTCAGATAATAACTTTTCGTCAATCTCGTACCCTTCTTGTGCTGGTATTCCGCCGTCAAACGTTGGTGCCAAGTAGTTATACCCTTCCATTGGAAAATCATCAGAAAAAGACAAAGAAAATGTTTCCATGTTCCGGTGTATCTTCTTGCTGGGATTGGAAACCAAACGTAACTTCCGGGTGCATCCCGCTTCAACAAAATTGTATTCATGATAGGAACCGTCAGAGATTAAAGCAATAAAATCCATAGTCTTGAAGTAATCACAAGAATAGAAATTAATACTAAATTCCAAGGCATTGAGGACGGGCGATGACAAATCAACTTCTGCGCCGTCATCTTCCGGCCATACGTTCTCCGTCAAATCCTTAAAGCCGGGAAAAGCTATCAACCCATTATAGCCATTATTGGCGACAAATAAGCCATACGCTATAAAAGCATCCTTTCCGTCTATGTAAAATTTTCCTTTCATGACTATTTTTTTATAGTTACCCCCTTGGTATTGATATTGCTAACCTCTCTTTTGATTGAATCGTTCTGCTCAATTACTTTATCCGTTTTATCGCATAAGTCCTTGGTATTCCGGTCAATACTTGTCAGCTTTTCAAGTGCTTGTGAACTTACAGAAACAAGAACTTTCACGTTTTCGTTAATCGTGTATGTATGTCCTTGTATGGTGGTTATACGTCCACTCATTTCGTCAACGCTATCTTGCGATGCGGTTATTCCAGCTTTTGAACTTGCTTTCCGTTCTTCTTCGTCCGGCTTGAAAATATCAACACCTTTTTCCGCTGCCATTTCTTTGTACTTTTTCATTAAGGCATTGTAGGTATCTTGCTGGCCGAGAACATCACTTGTAAGCCCGTCAAGGATTGATACATAGTTATTGAACTTCTGTTCTTCTGATAAGTCGTCATTTTGCATAATGTCAAGCATTGAATCTTGTGCCTTGCTTATCATGTCAGAAAATAAAGCTGAATAAATCATCTCTTTGGCAAGTTTTTCAAGCATATCTGAAACAGAATCCGTAAAGGCTTGCGCTGCATCAGTACCATTCTTGAAAGCATCTACAAGCGCATCACTCATTGTATTGCCCAGCTCGCCGAAGATGTCTGTCAAGTAATCCTTTACAGCCTGCAACGCTTCTTCGGCCTGTTTACTTAAATCAATCATGTTTTGCAACGCCGCCTTATCTTCATCGGACATTGTGCGGGTGTTCATAATTGTTTCAGCAAGTGAAGCATTAAACTTGTCGTTTTCGTCAATCAATTCCGGGTAAATTTCAAGGATGGATGAATAAACGTCCTTTCCTTTTCCCCAGCCGAAAAGCCCGGTTTTCTCATGCCCGGTTTTAATCTCAATGTCAGCTAAACCGGCATAAGCCTTTTTCAATGCAGCCTTTGGGTCTTTTATCCCAAATAGTGCCCCTATGAAACCGAAAGGAGAATTTGACTGATTCTTTTTCTGTTCTTCCGTTCCTTCCAATTCTTCGTTTAGGGCTGCAACGGCATCCTTCATTACTTTAATGGCATTTTTCGCCTTGCCGTATGAATCTGTGCCGAATATGGTTGTTGCCCTTTCATACTCCAAATTTTGCTGCATAAGCAGAAGGTTGTATGCGCGTTGCTGGGAAATGGTTTCATTCATAATTTCCTTCAACGCTGCTTGGTGTCGGGCTTCCGCCGCGAAAGCCTGCCCAATGAAGTTTGCGGCTTCACCAACAGCGGCGGCGATACCGCCGATGATACCGCCTTTTGCGAACCCTTCGCCAATATTAGATATGGCTCCCATGACATTTTGAACGGTGTCCATAGCTTCGGCGGCTCCGTTGTTCCCCATAGCTTCAAACATATCGGAAAGACTTCCGGCCATGTTTCCCACCATGTCGGCAGATTCAGCAGCGGCCTCGCCAATTTTAGCAAGTTTTGCTTCGGTTGATTTATCCCCGTCATCTTCGCCGGATTTAAACAGGTCTTTGATGCCTTTTATCAAAGAAGAAAAAGGATTTCTTTTAACGCCAGCAGAATACAGTTCATTTACAGCTTTCTGTATTGCTTTTATCTGTTCCGGTGACGCTTTCAGTGTCTTTAATTGTTCAGCGGTGAAACCAAATTTAGGTGTAATATCTTCGGCCTTTGTCTTGGAAAGATAAGACATCATATTTTCGGTTTCAGACACAATTTTGTTTATCTCTGATACAGACTTGTTAGATGCGTCCTCAAATAGTTTAACGAGCAAATCTGATGATTTCTGCATTGCGGCAACCTCTTCATCATTTACGGCTTTAGTTGCTTCCTTGCGCTTCTTTTCAAGTTCTATCAGAGCAGCGTCTTTCAATTCTTGGGAAACGTCTTTTCCGTCAGCCGTTTTTCCGTTCTCAATGGCTTTACGCTCTGCATCATACTTTTTATTGATGTCAGTACGACGTTGCTCATAATTCTTGTACTTATCAAATAAATCCTTTAACAGCTTATCGTTGGCCGTTTTTTGATATTCGTTGGCAACGTTGGTATATTCCTTCAACTGATTTTGTTGTCCGGCGGATAAATCGGCAACTGTAGAAGAAGGGGTAAATATTTTGCCTTCTTTTTTATAATTCGGGTTCTCGTTAATCCATTTCTCACGTTCATTGTCTTGAAGTTCTTTCACCCATTGTTCTTGGCGAAGCCTGTTTGCTTCAATCAACCTGTCGTAATTTAGGTCAATTTGTTCTTTCTCCTTTTCAAAACCTTCTTTCAAACCGTCAATGCGAGCTTGGCGAATATCAAACTCAGATTGCTTTTCTTTATTAGCGCGCTCTTTGTCATATTCATCAATCTTTTGCTGGCGTTCGGCTTGCTCAACCTTCAATTCGTTGGCTTCTCTCTGTTTCTTTTGGGCTTCGGTTTCCTCTTTTTTAAGTGCTTTTTCAGTTTTACCACCTAACTTTTCATAAGCCTTCTTTGCCGTTTCCTTGCGGGTTGTAGCAGCTTCATATTGCTTTTTGGAAAACTTGTCTTTATCTTTCTCGATTTCTTCAAGTTGCTTTTTAGCGGTTTCCCATTCCGTTTTTGCTTTATTATATGCTTCTCCATACATTTCAACCTTTTCCGGGTTGAGTTTCTTATTTCTTGTAGTGCTGACTGATTCAATAAGGGAACGTATGGTTTTAACGTCATATATTGCTTCATCTGAAAGTGTCCCTTTAACGTCAATAGGCAACTTCATCTTCACTTTGGCATTATCCCCCAAGTTGCTTATCTTTTTGTTCAGAACGTCAATATAATGCTGTAATTCATCTGTATTTACGTTCTTCATTCCGGTAAGGAATTGTTCAGATATGTTTTCCCCGCGTTTTTCCAGCATGGCATCACGAACAGCACGAAGTTCTTGCAACTTCTTGACATAGCCGCCGTTTCCTTCACGATTGGCCTTTACAATGCCTTCATACTTTTCTATCTCTTTTTCAAGAAGGACAAAATCAGTCTTTTCCTTTACCCGCGCCCGCAAATTGTCTTCGGCGTTAATCTGCTGTTTGAGTTTAAGAATATCGGCCAGCTTTATAGTCTCAATGTCGTACTGCGCAAAAATCTTCGGATATTCCTTTCTCAATGCTGCCAAGCTCTGCCCGCGTTGAACGTCGGACAAAGCTGCATCACGGGAAGAACTAACAAGGCGGTCAACTTCTTGCCTGCGTTTATCCTCTGCCTCTGCCGCTTCTCTTTGCTTCTCGTTGAAACGAGCCTGCGCCCGTTCTCCGGCGGTTGTGGAATCATGAAACGCCCATGCAGCCGTAACAATTGCACCCAAGGCGACGGCGGCGAGAACATAAGGATTGGCAAGCATTGTGGCGTTGAGCAACTTTTGTGCCTTCTCCGCAAGAAGAAGTGCCCTATAATTCAATGTTTGAGCAATAGTATAACCCTTTTCCGCTTCGGTTGCCAAGATAACGGCAACTTTATACATTCCATAAGTCGCAATCATGCCGGCAAGGATAGTACCGAGTTTCTCGTAGTTCTGCACAGCAGAAGTAGCAAGTGAAATACCTTCGGTAATGATGCCTTGTCCTTTCTCACCCATATCATTGAGAGCGTCCTGTATAGCCCCTTCCAAATTGGAAATACTGCCTTTTATACCCTTGCTTTGCTTTTCCAACATACCGTTGAACTTACCACCTGTTGCGGTTGCATCTTCAAAAGCCTTGGCAACCATATCAGCGGAAATAGCTCCCTTTGACATTTCATCTTTGAGAGTTTCCATTGATTTTCCGGTAGTTTCAGACATGGTTTTAAGCGGGTTAAATCCGGCATTTACCATTTGCAAAAGGTCTTGTCCCATGAGCTTGCCAGTGGCAGACATCTGGGCGAAAGCAAGAGTAAGCGAATTGAAACGGTCTGCATTTCCCATTGAAATATCACCTATTTGTTTCAATGTTGGCATGACCTTATCCAAGTCAACACCGAAGCCAAGAAGCAATTGCCCGCCTTTCGCAAGGTCGTTAAGCAACAACGGAGTTTTGACCGCAAAATCTTTCAGTTCCGCGAAGAAGGCTGCGGCCTTGTCTTTATTCCCAATCAGAGTATCAAAAGATATTTGAAAACTCTCAATCTCGCCACGGGCGTTGATGACAGCTTTCCCAAAATCCTTTAACGCTGAAACGGTAAAATACCCTGCAAATCCGGCACCGATTGTTCGAAGCGTCTTGTCAATCTTAGAACTTTCAGAAGTAATGTTGCTACTCATTGATTTAAAGGCGGTATTGACCTTCTTTGTCTCTGATACAACCTTGTTCCCGGTGGTCTGCATAGCGTCATCAACCTTCCTAACTTGCGAAGAAGATTGCCCAACGTCATGAAGTGCTTTATCTATTTTCTTGCCTTCATTAACAACTTTATCAGCTACATCATGAAGCGGTTTATCTATTTGCGGAACCTCAACAGGCGTAGTTTTACCGATAGAGTGAAAAGCCTTATCAATCCTATCACCTTCAATTATAGCTTTTTCGGCAATAGCATGAAAAGCGTCTTGCGCTTTTTGCGCATCTTGGAGCATCTGATTTATGTCAAGCCCAAGGGAATAACTTTCTTTTCCGTTATCAGTTTCGTTCATCTTACTTCTTCTTCTTCGTCATCTAAATCGTTGAAATTATCCGGGTTGTTAGCGTCAATACTATCGTCCCATTCTTCCGCCTCGCTTCCTGTATCATAACTTGGAAGGGAATAACCGTACATGATTAAGTTTTCGTAGCTTAGTTCATTCAGAATATAGTCAATTGTTAATCCAAGATTTTTTGACATTCCGAGAATGACCGCCCAAATACTATCGTTTAGCTCGCTTTTTCCTTTGTTTTTCGCAGTATGTTCGCTTCGTTTAGGGAAGTTATAATTGTGAAAAAAAAAGCGATGTGTTGCATTTCAAGCGTCTGCTTGATAAGGTTCAAAAGTTCCTCATTAGTACAATTTTCAAGTAGTTCTTTAGCAAGTAATATGCGGTTGTTAACTTCGACTGTTTCAACCTTCTTGTATAAGCCCAAAAAGCGTTTGGTAACGATTTCTTTTGTAGTGACAAGGTTCTTCTTACCAAGTATTAATATCGCGGCAATATCGCCGATAACTTCGCAATCTTTCGCGTAGGCAAGAACATAGGTGAAAACTTCTTGCTCACCTTCGATAAAAGGAGCAAGAGGCAAAGTTGAAATGTACTTTGATACTTCTATGATAGTACCAGCGGAAGGACGGGCAACGGTGTAAACCTTACCGCCCAATGTCATTTTTAAAGGTTCCTGCAATACTGCATCGGAAACTTGCTTTTCAACTGTATTCATGGGAATTTAATTTAAAAATTAGTGAGCTTCCGGGAATCGAACCCGGCTTTCACCCTTGTGGGGTGTGTCCTTTCCGATGAACGAAAGCCCAACCTTTACGCTCCGGCCTGCGTAACCGGAACAATAGTTTCTTTGTCATCTGCTGAAACTGTTACTTCTGCAGCACGCTCAACACCTGATGAATTGGCAGAAACTTTGACTGTTACAACTTTTGAGGCAACCGTAACCGTACACCAGCTCGCAGAAGATTTAGCTGTCACTGCGCCCGTTGATGTTGCGGTTATGGTTTTCCCGGCTGTATCTGCCGCCTTCGTGAAGTCCAATGAAGTAGGTGCAACCGTCAGCTTATTTTTTTTTTTGAACCTTGAATACCACACGTCCGTCGCGCCTTTCAAGATTTCAAATTCAATATCTGCGTAGTTTCCTTCTTCCTCCGACCAACCGGGCTTGTAACTGATGTTTGTCAGTGGGGCTTTAATCCCTTTTGCCCCCACATTCTTGGGGGTTACTCGCACAGAAAAATCACCGTCCACAACGTGGGTCTTTACGTTAAAATCGTCACCTGCAACAGCACCAAGACCAAGAGTAGTCAATAGGTCATCATCCGGTTCAATTACACGGGTTTTAAGGACAAACCCACCTTCTAACTGCTCTTTTGCTACGGTCTTACCACCGCTTGCCTTTGCTTCGAGCGTATCACCGTCGGAAGGCTCCAACGTGGACGATTTATCTTTAATCGTTCCAATGCTTGATAAAGCTGCTGCCATAGCATCATCTGCGCCTGTTTTACCAATTTCAATGGTACATTCAGACCAAGCCATGATTTTTTTCTTATTAGCCATAATCTTTGTTTTAAAAGGTTATTCTTTCAAATTCCAAATTCACGTTTACAAAGTGCTGATTAATATCCTTTTCCGCGAAGGTGTCTGTCATCTTATAAAGGCGGAAGGAATATTCTTCAAAGAGGGCATTGTTTAGGGCTTCAACAATGGTTTCGTCACAGTCGGATAATTCGGTCAAACGGTCTTTATCTTCAACCAAGTTGCCGCTACCATTATCAATGTCCTGGACATAGATATTGATATGGGCACGCCCGGTTTGAATCTGTTCAACATCACCGCCGGAAACGATAATTACAGCATCTTCGGTTTTGGCATCAGTCGGCCTTGTACCTTCTTTGTAGAGGGTTCCGCTGATAATGCCGGGAAAGACATCTACAAGTACGTTGTAAATATCATCCTCAATCTTCAATGCGTTCTTCTTCTTTCCCATTACTTGAATCCTAATCGTTTTAAAGTTTTGCGTATCAACTTTTTAGCCATGATTTCAGAAGAATCAAGGACGTTCAGCCCTTTGGCTTCTACATAGGCCGCATAGTTCATACCAGCGACAACAATCAATACAATGCCCGTCGAATTTTGCGCAATCAAATTATTCATCAATTCCTTGCCGGAAGCTGCCCCCTGTGTTGCAGTGGTTTTCACGGCCTCAAAGCCGCTTTGATGAACGACAACACCGTTGTAAAGAACACAATACCCGGTTGAACTTCGCAGGTTTCCTGTTTGGTCTATGTACCGTCGGTTGGTTCTCGCTTCCCGGACACATTCAAGGCCAACATAATTGAGCATCTGTATCAAAGCGCCAACTTTGCGCTGAATTAGATTTTCAATATAGCGGTCAAATTGTCCTTTCGGTGAGTTCCTTTTTATCGGCATACCTTTATTCAACTGTTATCTTTACGCTCTCAACTACATCAAGAAATTGTGCATCTTGCACGCGAAACTTGCCAACCTTCATACCGCGAATAGTATTCAATACCACATATTCAGCATTAAAATCCTGCATATCAATCAGAATCACGAATTTAGCACGGGTAAATGTACCGCCTTCGTATCTGCCCAAATGGTCGTTTTTATTCGTAGTGAAGTTGCAGGGAATAGGCTCGCCAAGAACTTCTTGAACTTTTACCGGATTGCCGTTTTTCAATCCGCCGCCCGTTGTTCCTACTATCTGCAATGTTCCGTTAGCAATAATCATAAATCTTCTCCTTGATAGCCGTAAGTGTCTTGATTGTTATAGTCCAATTCGCAACGAATTGAATCAGCCTTTGCCTTAAAGCGTTTTCTTTCATCATCAGAAAAGTTGTACGAGATGCCAGCTTGCGATATATTCGGAGCTTCGGAAAGAAAATCATAAATACCAGCTTTCGCCAATTTGAATTTATTGCTATTCCGAATATTGGGCGTAACATCATCAGACGGGTTCAGCCCCAATTCTTCGGCCACTTCTTCAATGGTAGCCGAAGGAATTGGATAGCTGGATAGACTTTTCAATGATTTAGAAATAGTTCCCATAGCTCACTTTTTAGGCGGCATCGCCGTCGTTCCAAGTAGTTGCCATCGTGTTGATGAACACCAATGACTTTCTTCCGGTCAAAGCGGGCTGTACATAAGCCTCTGACATGGTAACTTCAAGCATCGGGTTCACGTCGGAGTAAACCGTCATCTTGTAGTAAGAACCTTGCGTTTGCAAAGCGTCCGTTGCTTTCAGCGTCGGAACGGGCTTGAAATATGTGTAACCCAAGCGCGGTTCAGCGGAAAGGGTGCAAACATTTTCATTCCACGGCTTGATAGTTTCTTGACTACCGTCTTTATGCTCAATAGTAGCATAGGTGTCGATAATAAGAATCTGCGGAGCCTTTTTCTTACGCATATAGCGGTTGATTGTATCAACATCTACATCGTCAATGCTTTCAAGACCTACGGCTTTCATTACTACACCAGCAACACGCTTGATAGTCTTTTTCTGCGCACACAACAAATCGAATCCGGCCTGTTCCATGATTGCATACTGCGGCTTTCTACCGCCTTTCTTGGCTACGATTTTCTGACCTCTCATGATGTCAGCCAAACCGTCAGCCGTTTCAGCGTTATCCCATTTCACTGATGCACCGATGAAGTTTTCTTCTGGTACATTGAAATTGATTTCGTCCTGCTCTGCCATGTCGCCGTCAATCTTGGCAGTAAGAACCTGCTTACCACGTGAACCGATACGCATTGCGTCGATTTCTACACGGTAATCCATGCCGTCAGCACAGAACTTAATGTCATCGTAAGCAAGGTCAACCAAATGCTGGGCTGTTGCCGGGTCATCGCTGGCGGCGGCAATAGCCTGTAAATCGTTGTACTCGTTGATTTGAATTTCGTCTTTCTCGCGTGAAATTTCAATCTTACCCAACGTTCCACTCCAAGAACCAACCTTTTTACGGGTTTTCTTCGGAGCCTTCGTATTAAAGGCAACACGGTCGGCTGACACCGGAATACCTTCGTCACCTTCAATGCCTTTAAGGTCGAATTTGGGCGTATATTTCAGCGGGAAAAGCTGCGGCCACGCAAGCCCCATACCGGGCACGTATGAATTGACTTCCAGCGTCAAACCGGGCTGGTCAATCTCAAACAAAGGAGCGTTCATTTGTCCCATAGTTATACACGTTTAATAGTTGGTAACAAGGCTTCAATATCCTTTCCGATACAAGCCGTTTCTTTTCTCACATTTGCGCCATTGATTAAGCGCACAGGCTGTTCACCTTTACCGCCGAAAATCTTGTTTCCAAGAATGTAATCAGGTGTGTAAATAGGTGCAGCAGCAGAGGCAGAAGCTGCCTTCGCTTGATAAAGGCTTTCACCGGCTTTAATGGCAATGCCCATTTCAACCGTTACCACGTCTTTATCTTTGGCAGAAGAATCTACCGCAGTACAGGCAACGGCCTTCTTGCCATAGCCCAAAGCGTCGCCAACGACAATACCACTACCTTTGGCAATGTTGATTGTTGTGTCGGCAGAAGCAACAGCGGACAGCAAACGGTATGACTTAATGACAGCTAACTTTCCGTCAGCGTTCAAGCCCACCGCAGTAGTTTCGGGAGCGTCAAAGCCCGGTTCAACGACAAGAGCGCCACCCGGTTTTTCGGCAAAGACCTGTTCAATACGAATCGGGTCAGCCGTTTCAGCTCCGTTGTAAGAAAATCTATCTTTCATTACTACTCACTTGTTTTTGGTAGCCCAATAATGGCCGGGGCAACCGTTTCAGCCTTTCTTGCATTTACGCGGGCTTGAACATAGGAATTGGGTTGACCTTCTTTCCCGGTTGAAGCACCGCTTTTTGGCCTGCCTACAACGCCGTCACTTGCAGCTTGGCTGGTTGTTGCTTCTTCGATGTCGGGGGTGATTTCCTCAACCCATTCTTCAAAGTCTGCATCATCCTTGAACTGCATACGGTTAAAGTTCTTCATGAGGGTGTTACGCGTCTTTTCGGGAGCGTCTTTCAAAAGAGCTTCCAAAGTTCCTTTGCGGGTATCGGCAACTTTTCCAGCTTTCAATGCTGACAATTCTTCCTTCAAAGAGTTGTTTGATTGAATAAGAGCTTTTGCCCAAGCAGGAACCTTTTCGCCGTCTTTACCTTCACCGCCATTCTTTCCGTCATCAACAGCACCGCCGTTTCCGCCTTCGCCCCCTTCACCTCCGGGTTCTTCCGTCGAATCAGCTTTCTTGCCATCTTTCAGACCAAATTTTTCTTCATAGCTTTTTACGGCCTTCTCCTGTGCGTCAGTTGTCCGGCTGTCGGTGTAGCTATCAATAACCTGTTGTAGAGTAAGTTCCTCGACATACGTCTTGGCTTCCTCTTCACTTTTTACAGTCTTCACGGCAATGGCCGCTATCCTGTTTAATACTTTTTCGTCTATCCCGGCAAATTTGGTTTTCAACGAATCTAAGATAAAACGTTTTATGCTCATAACATATCAACTGATTAGTTTACACAAAACTAATGGTTAGTTGGCTTTTAGCTTACAATGAACGCGTTTATTTAGCACAAATTGTTTAATTAAGGAGTTAACAAGCAAACGTAAACGAAAGTAAATAACCTGAAAAGGTTATAAAATTACTTGACAAAAGTATTGTTATTTTAAAATAACTTCCTATATTCGCCATGTACTTAAAAATGAAGCAGTTATAAACCATAATTCACAACAACAATGAAAAAAGGTATATTAAACTACACGAAAACATTCATCAACAGCAACTTCCGCATGAAGGTGTACGGAGTAGATGAAAATGGGAATCGAATTAATAAGCTGGTAGGCGTTGCCGGGTTAATCGCTCTTATCGGGATTGAGCTTTTCAATAAGTTCATTGACCGCGCTATTAATGCAGGACTTGACAAGGTTGTTTGCAAATTAAGAAGGGGTATTCAAATTTCATTTTACACTAAATAATATGAGAACAAAAAAAACAGCCCCAAAAGTTAGTCGTGAACGGGCTATCCAGCTAACGATTAATACTAATGGCGTAAGCCGTGAGATAGCGGAAAAGTACACTGATAGCGAACTCAAAGAGGTTCTTCGGTTGCTCAAACTAAAAGCAAATTTCTAAAAGGTAACACCCGGTATAACCAGCCGGGTATAATCTACAACAACGATATGGAAGTAAATGAAGCAATGCTAATTGTAGCAGAAGAAGTCGCCCGCGAATTGTGTTACATTGATGCCGGAAAAGAAGTAATTGAAGGCAAAAAGGATTGGTTTTGGGGAAATCAAGCAATAGCCGCAGACAAGAAAATTAAATCTTGCTTGTACATTCTTCCCCAATGGGAAGGCGAAAAGAATGAAAATAAGCGCAGTCCGAAGGTTGAAATTGATATGTATTGGGGCAGACCGCGATTGGGCATTGATTACCCGGATAGTTCTTTTTGCTGTCTCACCTACAAAAACGGGAAAGTATCAGAGGCGCAAGCCTTCGGTGAAAATGGCCTTGCGCGGGCTATCGACATCAAACAGAGAATTGATAAACTTATTAATCAATAACATTTAATCCACAACAACATGGAAAATCAAGTAGTATTAAGTAAAAAGAACTGCCATAGAGCAGCAACGGTCAGAGAAATCGCCCACCCCGAATTAGGGGAATGGGCTTTTGGTTGGAGAGGTCAAGAACTTGGGGGAAACTTAATGCGCAAAGATTATGCGCACACAGCAACAAGTTCCAAATGGAATCGTTCAATTATTATCTATGATAGTGAAAAATACTTTTCAGAATGGGAAGTTGTATCATGGAAGTATGAAGTAAACCTTGAAGAACTATGGGAAGCTGCTTACAATGCCTTCTATTCTACAAGTTTCGTCCCGGAAGAACGCGCCGCGCAGTATATTCGTGATTACGAGAAGGAATTGAACGCTGACCTTGAAAATATGCCGGAAAACGAAAAAGAACACTACATCACGAAGTATAAAGATTGGGTTCGTACTTTGTTTGCCAAACATTCTCGTATCATGAGCGCGATGATTACCGGGCCAGCGCGTTTCCCTACCCGTAGAAACGAGAAGGCCAACAACTCCTACGATTCAGCACACAGCGAGTTCAGAGAATGGCGGGAAAAGGCTCTCAAAGCGATTGCCCGCCGGATTGAAGAAGCTAAACCAGCCGAACAAAGAGAAAACGAAGAATGGATGCGGCTCAAACGCTCAATCTTTTCTTCCGCTTGTACAATTAAAGGTATCAATGAAGGTACTGAAAGAGGGTACAACAAGGCTCTGTTTGTTTCCAGCATTTACGGGAAGGTTGAAACCTATGCAAAGCGCGGTGATGTTGCCATTGTAGAGAAGGCCGTTTCATACGTCCGCGAATTGAATAAACAATCATCCATTATTACGGAACGTCATAAGTTCTTTAAACTTGCAGAAATGGCGAAAGCTGTGTGCGAGACACAAGAAGTAAAAGCGAACAAAGAAGATGTTGAGATTGAATTTGAAGGCGGTAAAATCGTGAAAAACTTCTCCGAAGATAGATTGCAAATAATCTTTCCCGGAAAGCCGGACGCAGAGACTATTTCCAAGTTGAAAAGCAACGGATTCCGTTGGTCGCCTCGCTTCACTGCATGGCAAAGACAGCTTACCTTAAATGCCTATTATGCTTGTGCGCGTGTTGTTTCGGTTACTGTTGAACAGTTAAAAGCCGCGAAATGAGAACCAAGAAAATGAGCAAAGAAGAAGGGGAACGGGCAGACATACGCCGTTTCCCCAATTTCCATAAAACGGGTAGTATTATAGGAATGAAGCGTTTATACTATGGCGCGGACGCTCTTTTGGTGCGTTGTGGAAACTACATCTACAATGTTTCATCCTGCCCAAGTATTTACTTTAATCAATCGCATTGAAATGGTTAGAACAACGGTCAAAGTCTATCTGAAAGATAAGGACGGGAAAGAGGATTCATTTGTAACGCCAATCAACCTACCGGAAGATGAAGCGCACTTATACTACATTGGTAAGTGGTGGAATATGGGGATAGAAGGCGATTACATGATGAAGTGTTATGCAGTAGAGACAATCAAGGTTGAAGATGTTCCGTGAAAGCGTTTTTCCTTTGCTCTAATGCAAAATTATATCCGTTCTTGATAAGTTACCAAGGCGGTGAACAAAAGTCTCATAAATCAAAAAAATGGAGAAAATAACTAAATCGTATATTATCAAAGTAATGTTCCCGGCTCCGGTTGAAGGGAAGCGGGAACACTTCTTTGGTTCCCTTGCTGCCATTTACGAGAAGTTTACGCCCTATCAGATAGGCTGCAAACTTCCTTCTTTATGGAAAGCTGGGATTGAACCGGGAAATCCGAAGAAAACAAGGAAATGCACCATTTCAAAACATGAGGTAGTGCGTAAGGAACAACAAAAAAGGAAAGGAGAAAATAATAATGGCTGAAATAAAGAGAGTAACCATTGTTACCGCGCAAGGCGTTAGTGATTATACAGTAGGGAATAAACATCAACCCGGAGACGATAAGCCCGTTGCGAGAATTGAAAGAACATACGGGTACACCGATTTTTATGGTAAATATGTAGGCGGGCATTATTCCGTATTGAACGAAAGCGGAAAGCTGATTGCTACAATAACGGAATCGTGCCCAATGGTAGTTGATTACTTTTAAATAAGAAAGGAGGCGAATATATGGGCGTAGCTTGTGTACAAGACATCTACAGATGCGATACTTGTAAATCTGCATCGGACGAATACGGAAGGGGTTGTAAGCACGGGTTATTATTCCCGTTACTTCTCGTTATGGCAAACAGCCGTAAATGCGAAAACTATGAGTTTGACCCGGAAAAGGCCGAACTCCATTTACAGAGAAAAGATAAAAAAGAAAGGAGCTAAAAACATGAATCTTGACGAACTTATACAATATCTCGAAGAAATAAGAGAGGAACACGGGGGCAATCTCGATGTAGCTGCGCAAGTTCCGCCAGCAACAAAATGTTGGGAAAACTCTTGGACGCAATTTGAAGTAAATTGTGTCAGTACTGACGGAGGTTCAATTTATTTACAATGTTCATAATAATTTAGAAAGGAATATTATGGCAAAGTATTATATTGACTACACTATTTCCTACAAGGTTGATGAAGTGGAAAAAGCTATTGTTGAAGCAAACTCTTTATCTGCTGCAAAGAAAGCTCTCAAAGAAGATTTGAAAGCAGAATATGAAGAAGATTTCCTAAAAGTAGAATTTAATAATGCGTATCGTACTTCTGATGATGCGCGTACTGATTAACGAATAACAAGAAAAATATGAGCCAAAAAGTAAAAATAGAGTTGTACAGCTATCGGGTTGCGTGTTTAGATGGCGTAACTCGTAGACACAATAATGTAGTGTATGCATCATGCGAAACATTAGAACTAAATGGAGAAAAATTGCCTTTTGGTCATAGAATGGATAGTCGTGATAGAGCCATATTTTTGAGTGAATATGGTTCTACTCTTGATTGTCCAGACTATAAGGAATCGTTAGAAAAAGGGATTGAAGCACTTAAAAATCGGCTTAAGACAGTTGTTTATGAAAATGAAAATATAGATTTTGAAGTAATAGACAAACAGGAATATAGCGCACCTTTTTTAAATGATTAAATAGAGTAAAACAAGAAAAATATGAATCAACAGGATAAATATGTAGTTTGCGAATCAACTGATTATGGTTGCAAGGTTTATAATGTAGTAAACACAGAAACGGGTAATCGTATCAATTATTACCCGGATTACGAATCAGCCAAAGAGTTTGCAGAGCGTCAAAACAAGTCAAGAATATACGCAAGTTTAAGAATAAATTTCACTGTGTGGAATATAGTAGGCGGTGTTTACGGATACAAAGAATTAATAAGAATCCCAAGAAAGAAAAAGAAAGCATTAAAAAATAGCATTCTTCGGGATATTATTAAAGTAGATAGAACCTACATTAAAGAATGTCCGAAGCCAAAGAAATTGCCAACATTTAGTTATAAACAAATTGATTAACATAATAAATGAAATATGAAAATAGTGAGAAATGAGCAGGAGATATGGGATTTGCTCAACCAATGCTCCGAAGCGGAAGAAACTGGAAGTTCACAATATCCAGGCATGAGTTACGAAGGTGGTATAAAAGCTGCTATTGAGTGGATAACAGGAGATGTTGATATTCATCCTCTTAATGAATAATAACGGGATTATGGCAAAAGTAAGAATTGTACCGGCAACGCCCGGTTATTACGAGGTGGAAGTTAAGCGGGCATGGTATCTACCTTGGGCAACGATGTATGACGGTTGCTTTCCGTGGAGAGGAACGTTTAAACAAGCAAAAGAGTTGAAAATGAAATTATTAGAACGTTATTCATAAATAAAATTATGGGCAAGAAAATAAGCGTAGAAATTAGCACTGACGATGTGTTGTCAGAGATTGAGATAAAAGAAGCATTGGAGTATTACGGCTGGAAAGACGTTTTGAATGAGATACAGCGTCAAGTTGGAGCAACCGATATTATCGAGGAAATGGGAGAAGATGAAGCGATTGACTTCCTCATTGACAATGGTTATACAGTTGAGAAAAAATAGGCATGATTGAGAATAAACTAATATCAGACGTGTGCCGATTGATGCGCGTTGATAACAACGAAGTGTTTTTCGCTTTCCAGCAATGTAAGTTGATAGGTTTTTTGAGAATACTGGAAGCAACGAAACTTATAGAAAACGGGTTCCCGATATACACGATTATTGGAACAGTATTGAGAACAAATGCGTTTGATGCTCGTAACCAAATTGTAGAAGGGAAAATAACCTATGATGATTTACTTTGTGCATTAGGGATATTCGCCCAAGACCTGATGCAACGGAGCCAACAAAAATACTAATTAAGAAAGGAGCCAACCGCCAGCCGGAAAGCTCCTTTTCTTTTTATGCAGCCGCCTTGTAGAATTGTTCGTTGTCCTTCAAGAAATACGGCAATGTCCCTTTCGCGGTCATCTTCTTTATTCGCTCCTGGTTCTCACTGCACCATACTTTGAACTTCTGCGGTGCCTTCTTAATCCTTCCCTTGAATTGATAATTGGAAACATCTTCGCCAGCAAGTATGGCTTCTTCGTACTTGATGAAGTCCTCAAACTTCGGCGTGATAGGAACAGCCACACAACGGCATTGCGGATGCCAGCCCGTGAACTTGAAGTCTTTCGGGTATTTCCCTGCCAATTCGTCGCAAATGTCTGGTATCGGGTGATTGTTTGAAAGGATGATTTCAAAGCCCAAAACAAGGTCATTGCTTTTCCAATTTTCGTGGTCTGCCGTATGGTAGGCAATGTTCACTTCGCTACGTGATAGGCGCATGGCGTTCTTGTAAGAAGAACGGTACACGCCTTGGCCGGGATGATAGTTCTTTGCTCGCTGGGACAAAACAAGGTTCCCGTGCTTGTCGCGTACCCGGCGGAATAGCTTCTTGGGTTCCTTCAAGTAGGTTCGTACGTCCCGGCTCAATGTTGCAGCACTCCGGCCATCGCCCAAAGCAATATCCAAAGCAAGCTCAAAATCTGATTTACTGCCCTCAACTATCTTCCAAACGCGGTCTGATAATCCCATGCCGTCAATTTTACGCGTCTGAAACGCTTTCAGAGCCTCCAAATTTCGTGGTTTAAATTGTGAAATTTGCTCTTTTGATAGGCGACTTGATAAAGTTATTGCATCAACCCATGAATCGTTCTTAGCGCAGCTTAAATCCCATGCGTCTGCATTTCCTTTCGTGATAGCCTCGTAAATACCTTTGTGCAGCTTCTCAAACAACTTCTGAATACGCAGATTCAATCCCGGAAAATCATCGAAGGAAAACGGCTTGTTTCCGGTGAATCCGGATTGTTCGCCAAGCCGGGAAATTTCACTAATGATTTCCGAGAAAAGAGCGTCTATTTCACGCGCCAATCTGTTAAGGTTGGCAATGTGCTTTTTATCAAATCTGCTTGCTTCTGCCATGACTTTACATTAAATTAAATGGTGGGTTCCTCTATGCTTCCCATACTTTCCGCAGCTTCTTCGGCCTCTATCAAGGCCAGTTCTCCGTCCACGTCTTCAACCTCGCCAAGTTTCCTTATCGCGGTCTTGCGTGCCATGATAGCTTTTCCGCCCGTGGCGTTGGTGTAGTTGGTAATCTGTTCAGCATCATCCTTGATATTGTAGGGAGTGATAACTACTTCAATATCGAGGCTTTCAATAGCACTTGTCAATGACGGGTACATCTTCTTCATGAAGGCTTTTACTACATTGATTTCCCGGTTGAATACATCAATCCAAAGGCCGGATTCATCCGTTACCTTCAACTGTCCGTCTATGAACATCATCTTTCGGGCTTCACCGGACATCGGGCTGGCCTTCATGCTTTCCATTGACATATCGGGTAACTGCAATTGAACAAAGAAGTTCTTGCGGATAGTTTCAACATGGAATTTCAAACTATCAATGGCCTGTTCCCATGTCTCATATCCGGCCTTCGCGTTGGCAGGATAATGAAGGACGTTCCGCGCCGTTGTATCGCTGTCCGGTTCATTCCCGAACTTTGCCGTATCGTCTTTATCCATGAAAACAACCCAATTCGGTTTGCTATTCTTGCGCAGATAGTTTCCATTCCGGGAAAGCGACCATTCAGACTCAAAAACATTCTTGCTTTCATCTTCCCAAATAGGCTCTTCACGACTGCCATAAACGCCCGCAATCTTTCCAATCTTGATGTCCTCGTTCAGTTCTTCAACCCATTCACTGCCACGTCCTGATTGCACCCAACGAATGTGCTTGCGGTCTGTATAGGTTTCAAAGTAGGTTGTCTTTTCTTTCCTCACTTCGCGAGTATATTGGATAGAGAGAGCAATCATGTCATCGTATTCGTCAAACAACGGGAAAAGAATATCACCTTTCATTGGCGAATATGTTTTGCAGCGAAGTTTCAGACGGCTTTTCTCGCCTCCATAAATCGCGTCTTGCTCTTGGCTGTACCAAATTGTAGCAAACTCACATGAAGCATAGAGAGCACGCCCGCGTTCAACGTTTATGCTGTCAATACGGTTCTTCTTGAATACGCCTTCCATTATCTTGGCAGCCTTCTTTTCATTGTCGTTCGTGGCATTGTACACACGTTTGACCGGGATGCCAAAGGCAAGTTCTGTCATACGTTTCACGGCGAGTTTCTGCAATCCCAGCGTGATACGGCACATTCGAATGACTTCACCCTTTTTGTTGACCTTATCACGGTAGGTCTTATCAGTCATCACCGGATGATACTTGGGTTCATACTCTTTTTCAAGTTTACTCCAAGGCGGAACGGTGACCGTTTTCAACTTCAAATCCTCTATTTTTTGGGCAGGCGTCCGTTCTTCGTTCAAAATTTCATCAATCGTTTTCATAAGCTATTTTTTTAATAAAGTTCATCTTCCAAATCTTCATAATGCCTATCATAGACATCTTCACGTACGAGTTGCGCCGGGTAAAAGGTGTTGGCAAGTGCGTCAAATTCATCAATAGAATAGCCCAAACGCTCCTTTATATCCTCTTTGGGTTCAATGATGATTTTCCCATTTGATAAAAAGCTCCACTTGATTTCCGTCGCTTCTTCGGCGAAGGTTCCACCGGGCGGTAACATGGCGTTCATGCCATTGTCGGGATTCAGCCAATCACGTACACACCAAAAGAGATAAGCACGCATATTGGCGAAGGTATATTGCCCGGTAATGTCTGTTAAGTCTTTGCCGCTTTTGGTTTTAGCCCCTTCACTGTATTTGCAACTATGGATATTGAGCTTGGCAACCTTCCAATCTTTTTCGTCGCAAACTTCCAAGCACCGGGAATATACGCCCGCGCCTTCTCCGATAGTATCAATAAATACCATTGTTCCGGTTGAATACTCCACTTTGTGTATGATAGTTCCGGCAACTTTCATGTGGTCGGCCTTTCCGCCGGAATTATGCTTGTCGAACTTCTCAACGTAGTTGTTGTATCGGAAGCAATAAACAGAGCAGTCGCGCCCCATGCCCGCAACGTCTACGCCTAAACGACAATAGTTGTGATTTCCAAGGGTGTATTGCTTCCAACGTTCCTGCGCGAGTTCAATCCACTGCATCGGAATCAGAACATCTTCGTCAACCTTCGGGAATTGCCCCAAAACCTTCTTTCGGAAAAGGTCTGATGGGCGATACCATTGCCCTTCAAACTCAAAATCATCTTCTTTTGCTGTCGCTTCTTCCGGTTTTATAGGCTCGCACCAATTCTCTATTTTGTCTGACACCCATTCATAGTCCACTTGGCCGGGAATGATTGTCTTTTTCAGCTTTACATTGGGAGCCGTGAGGCTGTTCAAACAGAATTTTTCCCAGCGTTTGGCCTTCTGACTTTTTGCGGCATATCCAACGGTGGTATTGGGGTTGAAAACAAGAAGAAGGCGCGAATTTCCCTGCAAGTTTCCTTCAATGGCTTCGAATGTATCATCTACAATACCTGTTGCCTCCGTGACTATAAACATGGTATTTACGGCATGGAATCCCGACCACGCCTCATGGTTGTTTTCGTCAGCCTTAAACCCGGTCAAGAACCATTCTTCACTGTTTGTTCTGATGTCATAGGCGTTCAATTTTCCGGGAAGAAGATAGCCGCGCCGTTTGGCACGGTTCCATAAACGGGAAATTTCCGGCATCATGATATTTTTTACCTGTCTATCCGTGGGAGCCGTTAAAGCAACTTTCGTGTTCTCAACGAGTTCACCGTTTTTGTTCCATTTAGGGGTGAGATAAAGGAAACATACAGCTATACAGGCGGCAACAAAATCTTTCCCGCGAGCTGTCCCGGAACGGACGGAAACAAGTTTCTTATGTTGTACAGCGGTAACAATGGCCTGTTGTTCTTCGTCAAGGTTCACGCCAAGAGCCTCTTTGATGAACTTATTCCAATCTGCCCGCCATGATGCAAACAAGGCGGCAGCACGCTTTTTGATTTCAGCCTCATTTCTTCTCATTTTCAACTATTCCCGTTTCCATTAAGAGAGCTTCAAATGACATACCGCCGGAAATATCTTTCTTTTCCGGTGCATACAGTCCAAGTAACTTTCTACGCTCAATTAAAGCCTTATGAATAATATCAAGATAGCGTGGGTCACCATAGCAGATGACTTCTTCCTTCTGCTGTTCAAGTTTAAGGGTGATAACTTCGTCACTTTCTTTATCTCCGGGAACCCCTTGTTGTTTGGCCTTCTTGCGTTCGTAGTCAGTCTTTGACTTTTCCCAAGCTGCCCAAGCCTCTTTAACAATCGAATCCAGCCTTTCAAGTTCTAATTGTAAGGCCAAATCTGTGTTGTCAATACGGGTTTCCCGCCATTCTTCCAACAGCTTATTTACATCTTTGCTGACGGTTCGCAGGGAATAAGAAGGCAAGTCAAGCCGGGCCATAACTTCGTCGCGAATGTCCCGGTAGGAATACCCGCGCTTGTATAGCTCTGATATAATATCCAACCGGACAATTTGCGCTTGCCGGTAGTCTTTCATTTTGACTTTCTGTTTACCCTCTGTTCCTGCCATTATTTGTGACCGTTATACTTGTAAATTAAATCCTCATTTTCATCCTTTCCGACCGGAAGCAATATGCCTTCAAATAGCTTATACGGGCTTTGTCCGTTTTGCGGATTGTTCCATAACCAGCGCATATAATCGGCCATTGTCATGGTGTCAAATTTCGCCTTCTTTTCCGAACTGTTTGTGTTGAAACCTATTGCGCGAATCCATTCAAAGCCGCCTACCAGCTTCTCAATATCATCTTTGACGTCCGGCCAATAAACAAACTCCTTTTCCTTCGCTATCTGCAACGCCTCGCACCATTGCCCGCGTGAGTAGTTCCAGGAAGAAGGCAGGCCGCAACACGAACCGTTGCAACACAATTCCTTGAAATGGGCATCGGAAACATAGAAGCGCATCCCGACTTCTTCGCAGAGTGCTTTCATGTTTTTGAAGAAAGGTTCTTTCACCTTCCGGTTCAGGCGAAGATAGCCGGATGATATGCTATATTTGCGGTAGAACTCCATGACATCAAATCCGCATAGCTCGTTGAAGGTAGGCATAAAGGCTTTCAAAGTTGGGGAACGTTGCTCAACGCAAAAGAACTCCGTACTCATGGCCGTTGCGCCTCTGCTGGCAGCTTCACGAATCAAATCAAGATATGTCGGCGTTGATACCCCGATGATGAAAGGCCGGAGCCGGAGCGTTGCGCCTCCTGCGTCAGCGTTCGCAATCCTTTCCAGCGCGTCAAGTCGTTCTTTGGGCGACGGGACACCCTTCTCAATAATGCGGGCTTTCTGTTCGTCCAGCGTGATAATGGAAAACTTGAAATTCCAATTCCTTTGGCCGCGTATCAGTTCCATGTAGCGGTCATCCTTCGTGAACCAAGTGGCCTTTGTTGAGAAACACAACGGATAATTGATTTCTTTGAAGAAACGGAGCAATTCAAGGGTTACCCCACGGGTACGCTCAAAGCCATCGAATTGGTCAGATAAACCGCCCCATTGCATGACTTTTCGTTGCTTTATGTATTCGGCGAACTGCCCGCCGTATTTGTCCGGGTCAGTAAACATCTTCTTCACCCGGTCAACAGATACGCCCCGGACATCTTTATGCAGATACGTTTCTTTCGGGTTTCCAATCCCTCGCTGGAATTGGGAGAAACAATATAAGCATCCGAACGAACAGTTGCTATATGTGTCAAAGGTCATAGGCATTGAGCAATCTGCAATTTCATTACTCCAACGCGGTGATTGATAATACTTTTGAGGCATGATATTCAATTTTTACGTTAATTCATTCAGACTTTAATAGGCTCATAGCCTTGTTGTAAACCGCTTCAACTTCTTCGTCCAAAGAGACGGTTCCGGTGTTGATGCACATAACAGGAACACCGATTTCAGCCCATTTCTTGGTTGCTTTACAGGCGTTTTTTTGCTTGGGTAAGGTCTGCGCTGATAACCCCTTTTTTCCTCGTTCAAGCAACCGGGAATTGAGCGTTGAAGAATCAGCCCAAAGGAATACAACCAAATGCTTTTGCGCCTTAAACATGGCGTTTGTAAGGTTCATCCCGAAGGTATCGAGATACGAGCCTTCACAGAAAACGACTTCGCAACATTCAAGACCTTTCGCAACAACATCAGGAAGGACGCGGGTGCAGTTGAATGTATCAACACCGCCGTAGCGGGTTTCATTCTTGTAGCGTCCGGCGAAACAAACGCGGCTATCGTTGCAAAAGGTCAGTTCTTTCGTTGTTTCTCTGATACCGCCAAACCGTTCTATCAGAGCTTTGGCAAGCGTTGTCTTTCCAACGCTATTTGTCCCGGTTATAAATATGCATGTTTTCATAAAAGGCTGATTATTGTATTTTCCCATTTACTCCCTGCGACATCGTTCAGAAGGCGTTCAGTGTAGAAGCCATTCCAGCGTGTCCCTTTCTTCAACTTAGCAACAGCACAGAGGCTTGTTTCGAGAGCAAACACATTGTCGTTTGCATCAACTTTCGCCCGTTCAATGAAGGCCGTTAATTTTTCAAGATTTTGCGTTCCTGCAATTATCTCCGCCCCCCTTGTATAGTTCTCATCCGGTTCGAATTTAAGCGCAAGGTCATCAACTATTTGCTTCCCGCTTAACTTCGCCCAGACTTCAAGGAAAAGAAACGCGGCGTATCGCCCGAAATAGTACCAGCTACTAACAACCTTGTATTGCTCTGTCGTAGTCGTGGCCTTGTCAAGTTCTTCAAGAAGGTTTGGGGAAAGTTCGCGCATAATCCGGTCGAAGGTATCACCGATTCTAACATACCGCCTGTCAGTACGGAATTTGAGTTCAGTCTTTGGCGTTTTAGGATTGCAAAGAAGTTCCAACGCGCTTGGAATGTGGTAAGTAGTTGCGTAAAAATACGCCAGCCGGAAGCTGTTCCACCTTGATAGCCCGAAATGCTTAGATAACGAAGCAATCATTTTTTCCTCAACGCCTGCATCCCCGCCACGGTGATACTGTATATATTCTTCGTAGGTCATGGCGTTATTCATCGGGAATAATTTCATCAATACGGTACACAACCTTGTCGATAGATGACATACCAAGAAGCGCAAGAAGCTCCGGCAAGCGGTCTTTCGGATAGGTGATGATAATACGCTCCATTGGTGTAACGTCATCGCCCTGCAGCTTCGGAAGGTCGTTAGGGTTCAAGTCAATTCCTTGCAGTTCCGGCGGAAGGTTTTCAGCGAGAATCGCCCCCTTTCCGTCATCTTCGCTTTCGTCCGGCTGGGAAGGTACAGGGGAAGAATTTGAGGCGGCTGTCTGCATCGGAGCGAACGCAACGGGCGCGGCCTGCCAAACGTCCATTCCCCAATCTTCGAGTTTCTTGTTATCAAACCCGTTTGCAAGCATATCATAGTCCCACTGACCGTATGAAACATTGTCTTTAACAATGAACTGTTTCTTTTCATCTTCGGTCAGTTCGCTGGCTTTGATGATATAGGCGAAAGGAGATTCAAGCCATTTACCCCAATATTCAACGAGCTTGTCACGTTCGGGCTTGCTTTTGCTCTGAAAGTCTGCAAGGGAAGATAACCGGGTTGCAACTTCTTCCGGCGTCATCTTTGCGATAGCCTTTAATGCGTTTCCTCTCATGTTTCCACCAAGGGAAAGCATCTTGTTATCAACGACAATAGGGCGCAATTCCAGCATCTTTGGGAATACCAAAATTGAGTTTACTAACTTCGTGAATTTATCCGAAGTGATTGTGCGCGGGTTGGCTGTGTTAGCTTTAACCTGCGATAGTTTTACTTGTTCTGTTTTCATAAAAGCTGTTTTTCAACAAAAATAGCCCAAAACGTTTACATTAGAAGCGTTTACAGGCTATGTTTAATAGTAATTATTTAATTAAAGTTTTATCGGAAAACCTGCATAAACCCAAGCAAGTAGAGCAGCGTCCCGGCCTTCTTGGTTCGTGTGTCCCATTATCCCGGTAAACTTGGCAAGTTCTTCATGAGTAATCTTTTTATCCTTCCCTTTCCAGCATTTGGTTAGCGGCTTTACTTCGTCAACGTCTATCTGCCAATGTTTGCACATTTCGACAATCTTGCGTGCTGTCTCATGGTTTCGCCCGGTGTGGTTTCCTTTCGCGGCGGCAGCGGCTTTGCTGTCCTTCGGGTTCAGATGCCAATTTCCCTTGTTCATGTACCCAGCTTCTACGACAACGAGAAGGTTCTTTCCTGTCGTTTCTGCACGTCTTTGGGCATAACGCAAGTAATCTAACAAGTCGGGGAAAGAAAGCGCAGAAATCTCCAATATTTTGCTTTCACATTCGAGGTAGGCAACCCCGTTCTTTTCAACGTCCGGGTCAATGCCTATTATGGCATCAATCTTTTTTTTCTTCGGTCCTATCATAACTATATGATTATTAATGTATTAAATATAATTTATGCACATTTTTAGGGCTTTCGTGGCCCTATGTGTATTTTCAGAAGGGGAAAAGGAGTTTTTTTTGGCCTCGCACGCATACACGCTTGTATATACACACACGTATGTACATGCCCACCTTATCTCCCCCTACCCCCTCTTTTCCTCCCAAAAGTCATCGCGGGTTGCTCCGGGTTCTTTGCCAATAAATTTTAGGCTTAAAACAACGCCTTTTATCTGGCCGATGAAGAACAGGCTTGTAAGAGCAATAAACGCCGGGTTCTTTCTTCCGAAGGCTGACAAACTCGTAGTTCAGATTTTCGATTTTCAACTTTGTTTTCTCCACAGCGTCTTTGAGTTCGTCAAACCCGTAAACTGCTTGGTAGTGCTGAACGAGCCGTATTATTTGTTCTTGAAGGGCTTCAAAGGACATGCCCAAGGCGGCGGCAGCTTCGGCGATAGCCTTCGTATCTTCCGCGTTAAACTCAATAGTCTGCCCATGACAGACAACCCCAACACGTATCATTCTTGCCCCCTTTCGTATTGCCCTTTGGTTATCCGATGACCGGGACAACCTTTGTCGAAATGGTCGAAATTCGGGCATTCAGCTTCACCGCACATCGGTATGACTTTCCAGCCTTTGGATTGACATTCGGCGATGTATTTCCGGCAATCTGCATCGGACATTTCCCGCCCTTTTTCGTCGAAGAAGAAGCCTTTTAAACTTCTCCGGCCATAGTTGCGCAGAAGCCCGGAAAGATTCATCGCCACGTGGCGACGTGTATATACTGGCGCGTGCTTCGGTTCTTCCGGTAGTTCGTACTCCCAAAAGCTCAACTTTCCCTTTACGCCTTCTATCGGTTTGTCAAACAATATCGGATTAGCAAGCACCCAATTATACACACCTTTTTCCGCCCAAACGGAAGGGTGATTCTGAACGCAATCCGCTATCTCAACACTTCCAATGATAGCGGATTTTTGCCCGTAAAAGCAACATACTTCCATAATACAATCATCCACTGCTTTAGCCTGTTCGTCATTGAATATCTTGTACGGTTCTTTATCTGAACTTGCGGCAGCGTGAATAAGAACCCGCCCACGGTAGTTTGTTCTCCAAGTGCGGTTTTCTATGTCTTTTATACCATGAACAATAAGGCTCGCCCACGGTTGTTTTACTGTTATAGCTTTGTATATCATAATCAATCTTTTTTATCGTTTTTATTTCCTAAATAAACATCGAAAAGGCGGGCGGATGCAAGGACGGCAATCAATATCACCGTCCCAATCCAATGCCAAAAATCAGAGAAAATAAATTTCAGTATTTCAAGCATATCATTCCCCTTTCTTTTCTTGCTCAATTAGCTCGATAAGGTAACTACTTCTCAACTTCCAATACTCCGTTTCAAACTTCATTTTTTTGTATTCAAAAAACAGATAGATTGCGTTTGTCAGAATGACAACAATCAATATCAACACTAAAAATCTTCTTGCTTTCATTGCATTTCTCCTTTCTCTCCAATAATTTGTAATCTCAAAAAATTGCATCGCGCCCACTTGATAATTTCCTCTTGAATGGCATCATCATCGAGGTTGTCAAGAATATCCCGGAAGGAATAAGAAGCACCGCACGCCTCTTGGAAATGGGCAACAATGCTTTCTTTTAGCTTCTCTGTTTGTTCGGTTTTCCCTTCGTTGATAATCTCCTGGAGCTTTTCAAGGTTATCTTCGCCGTTGGCCTCCTTTAGAATCCAAGCAATCTCTTCATCTTTAGTCATGTTCTTTGGCTGATTCTTGGCTGATTCTTTTAGCTCTGCAACGATTTTATCAACTTCCGGGCAAGGAGCCTCAAACATCTGTTTGTAGCGGGCGGCTTGCCTCTCAATACGCTTCTGCGTCTTTTTATTCAGTTTCATTTTTCAACTCCTTTCGGTTTGTTTATCGGTTTCCAATGGGTTATTTTGTAATCTTCAAAATATTCAGAAATACGGTCACTTAGATAATCGCAAGTCATATCATTCCATATAGCGGTAATATAATCAGAAATAACAACTCCGTTATCCAAAACCTCATATCTGAAAATACACTGTTCTCCATATTTCGCGCCGTCATACCAACTTTTAAACTCATGCCATTCCTCGCCTCCTTTCAATCGTTTAATCATAGCATCAGCGGTTGAAACAGACCATTCGGAAATATTTTCATGATTGGCAGAACTAACTACATATTCAAGCGAATTTGCACAATATCCTTGCATGGCAGCTTTCGCCAACTCATAGCGGCGTTGCTCCCAATCAATGCTTTCATCCAATATATTTTGTGCGCTGGCTGTAAACTTTGAATCGGGATATGCAGCACTCAAACCGTTTGCAATTCTTTCATCATTACAGCTTTTCATGCCCATAGCATCAATGAGCGTGGCAATAGCTTTATTTATTGCTTTCATCTTCCAGCTTTTTAGGCGTGAATACTATATCAACTCCGTAGCGGTCTTGAAGGTCTTTCAGCACATCCTGTAACCCGGCTGTTTTAGGTTCCCAATCTTTATGAAAGCTGGGGAAGTTAGCGAAGAACACATCACGTAAGCGGTCGGCATGTTGCGCCCATACTATGTGGGTGTCGGCTCCTTTGCTTGTTTCGGTCATCAGCTTGGAGAAGGTATTGAAATAGTCATCGTTGCTTCGCTGGGCCTTATTGAACAACATTTTCATTTGTCCCATTTTCAAACCGTATTTTTCAAGAAGGCCGTCCGCTTCTTCAAAGAATGTTGCTGCGAAGGATTGAAGAAGATAACCGGCAGAAAGCAATTCATTGATTCTTTCCATTCCTCCGGTTTCAATCATAATTTTGCGCAAGGCAGCTTCTTTAATTGCTACGGCCTTTTGTGTTTGGGCTACCTTCTGAGGCACGCCCATACGTGGAATATATGCTTTTTTCATCTTACTATTTTTTGAGGGTGAACACTAAAATTCCAATCTATAATTTCATCCGGGAGCGATGTATGAATATCACCTCCGAGTACCAGCCCGCAATGCTTTTCTACATATTCGCGGGCTTGCTCCTTATCGTTAGCCTTTACGGTGAAGGTTCCTTCAAACACGAATTTTGTTTTGACGGAATACTCCTTTTTAGGTGGTTCCGGGCAATCTTTCAGAAGGCGTTTTATGTTTCGGATAGCCTTCTTGTAGCTGTTTATTGCGCTTGGTTCTTTTGCTTTATAAAGAGCGTTTTCCAACTCCGCAAGGCGTTCTTCCAATGCAGAGCGTTTCAATTTTACGTCCATTATGCTATGTTTTTAAGTTTACGACTAATTTTCTGTGCAAGAGCTTCACAGAGGACACGCGCCATGTTTACCTCAACAGCGTTACCGATAAACTTTTTTTGGTCGGCCTGCGAGCCTACAAGGGTGTAATCTTCCGGGAACCCCATTATTTTTTTCAGTTCCGGTATGCGAAGCATCCGCATTTTGATGTCAACGATACCATACAAGGCCATGAACTCTTTGATTTTACGGGTCATTGGGCTGTCAGTGTCGTATATCTCAATCGCTACACGTCCGGTTTCGGTTGCGACCAGATAAGGCGGCATTTTATCCATGCGGGCAATCAACGTGAAACAAGGATTCTCAACGGAGCCGCCTGCACTCTTAAATTGCGGGTTCATCAGGTAGTGCCATTTCCGGTTTGCGGTGACTGTCTGCGCTGGTTCTTCGATGCTACTACCAACGTTGGAAAAGTTTGTATTCATAATCCACGGGCAGCACTTTACAAGGTTATATTTCGGGTTTGCCGTAATACAGCCAAGAGGCTTTTCAGCAGAAGAAGGCTTGCTGTTTCCGTATTGCTGGTCAATGAATATGGGAGCAACAACCCTTTGTTTGGGAACCGTGGTGACAGCCGGGCAAGGTTCATTAATGCTTCCATGTTGCCCACCACCGGAATAGTAGTTCATGAAGAATGGAGAAACAAGGGAAAATCTATCTTTTGTTGTAACGGTTGCGGAAGGCTCGTTTATTGAACGATTGAACCCGTTGCCATAATGTGCAGAGACGAAAGAAAGCCTGTCTTTCGTTGTCAGCGTGGCCGCAGGAACCTCAACGGAGCTATTATGGTCTTTTCCCCCATAATAGGCGGAAATAAAAGCGTGGTGGTCTTTACAAGTAATGGCCCCGGCGGGTTCCTCTACGGAAACATTCTTGCTTTCGGGGTGCCCGCTGAACTGTTTGGAAAGGAAACAGACCTGTGCCACACCTAAACGGTTTTGCGTCGATACCACCGGGCACGGTTCGTCAATTCCCGGTGCTTGATACTTCCCGTTTCGGCTCATGCTGTTCCATTTAATCATGAACGCCTCTTTTCCTCCGGCCACGAACTTAATCAGCCCGGCGTAAATGCGTTCAAGCGTCTTTTCTGCAAGCGACTTTTCGCGGAATATACTTGCGCCTTCGTCGGAGAAATCAAGGACATCTTTAACAGGTTTCCACTTTTCAAGCTGCCCAAACATATCCTTGTGGCCTCCTTTACAGTGTGTTGGTTGCGGGAATACAATCGGAAAACCTTTTCTTGCAAATATTCCAAAGAAGCGTTTCCGGGTAGTGTATGCGCCAAAATCGGCTGCGTTCAATATCCGGTGGTCGAAATCAAAACCGTACTTTTTCACGTTACGCACCCAACGGAGATAACATTTGCCTTTTTCCATGCTTATGGGCTTTCCGTTTTCGTCCATGTCACCCCATGACATAAATTCCTCAACGTTTTCTATCTGAATGTAATCCGGGCAAATAGCTTCAATGTACCGGAAAAGATGTTCAGCCAGCGTCCTGCTATCAGCATCACGCGGTTGCCCACCTTTTGCCTTGCTGAAATTAGTGCATTCCAAAGAAGCCCAAAGTACAATCAATGCACCGGGATATTGAGCCTTGCATTTTGCAATGTGTTCAACCAACGGAGAAAGTTCAAGTGTTCGGATGTCTTCTGTAAAATGAAGAGCGTCCGGATGATTCGCCGCGTGGCTTGCAATGGCGTTGGCATCGTGATTGACGCAGGCGATAACCTTCGCGCATTGTTCCCCATCCAACCGGGCGTTCTCTACACCCGTCGAAGTTCCGCCAGCACCGCAAAACAAGTCGATGTACAACATTGAAATCATTTTGCGCCTCCTTTCTTCGCCGGATGATTAACGCCATACCCAAACATTGCGAAATCGCCACGCGCGGGGTCGTTTCTGAACACTTCTGACATCGCCTTGGTAATCTCTACAGCCGCGATAAAATCGTTGCTCTTACGTGAGATAATTCCAAGTTCCAAAGCTACCCGGTGAACGTGGGTATCTACGGGCATGATTAATTTCTTCGGGTTGAAATTAAGCCAAAGCCCTAAATCAACCGGGCTATCAGTGCGTATCATCCAGCGAAGAAACATACAGAGACGCTTACATGATGACGTTAGGGTGCAGGGTATTCCGTAACATTCTCCGAAGAAGTCTATCAACGGGCGCAAGAAGGTTTCATTATCGCTTGTTTTACGCGTGAATAACATTCCTGTCATGTACATATACATCGAATTGTAGGCTGTATAAAGGTCATGCAGGCGGTCACAAAGGCAGTAGAAATCATGCCATGAATAGAAGCGATAAAGTGTCAAGGCATCGCAATCCATGAAGTCATTGTACTGCTTTTCCATGATATACTTGTACGGGCTTTCGCCCATGTACTTATGCACCTGTTCAGCGGCTTCAATAATCGCTTCGCGCCTTCCAAACGCGAGCCAAGCGGTAATAAACGCGCTGACTTCAATGTCCTGCAGCAATTTGAAACGGCGCGGAAACTGCACCGGGTCACTCTTTACAAAATCGGGCGTTTCATACTGATTAGCCCATTCGGTTAATTGATTTTTTAAATTTTCTTCCATTGTTGTTGTGGATTAAATAATTATTTTCTTCTGTCTTTCCCTTTGATTTCAAAGTAGTTGCACATCTCCGCAAGGCGGCTTGCAACACGGTCATCATATCGGGTAGAAAGCATTTTATGATTTATCGGCAAGTTGGATGTAATTAGCGTTATTTGGTCGGTTCGGTCACCTCGATATTCCAGCAGTTGGCGGACAACATTCACCCGGTTGCCCATATAGAGCGATTCAACAGGTTCGGCTCCGAAGTCTTGAAGGCCAACGATAGCCTTGTTCTTGTATGCTGCAAAAGTTCCCTTCCCGGTGTATTCGTCACAGATAGCATCCGTTCTGATGTTCTCCCAACACAGACAACGGCTATCTTCGCCAATTATGACCTGCACGTTGTCAATTAGGCAGTAAGCCGCCATAATCTCCAATGCCCATGATTTACCCGTCCCGGTATTCCCAGCTATGTAAATTCCGGCTGTCAATCGTCCCGAAATAGCCTTTCCGGTATTCGGGTCAAGACACATCATATCGGGGTCGCCATGTATCCAGCGGATAAAATTTTCATAGGCGAAGCGATTTTCATTGTCAATCACAAAACGCGGTGTTCTTTCCTTCCCAATGGCTTCAACGACTTCCAAGGCCGTATTCATCTGATAAGGCATATACTGCAAACGACGAATCGTTTGAAACAGACCGCGAGATTTAACCCGCTGAAATAACTTCGTGATGTCTATCGGGTTTCCCATATATCGTTGACATTTTTGGGGTTATCATTTGATTCTCCGTCCTTCTTTTCGTCATAGTTTCCTTCCCAAACTTTTACCCAATTCTTGGCGTTCTCAAAAACCCAATCAAAAGAAGCCTTCCAGCCGCGCTTGCTTTCACCTTTGAGAAACTTACTTTCCTGCATCTTCTTGAAAATGGTTTGCATTATGGGCATGGCCTTCTCAATTCCGCCCATTTCTTCAACGCGGATGCGGATTTTGTTTTTGCGGGCTTCGGAAAGGGTGAATATCTTCGGATAGCTCGTACAAGTGGCGTTCCACATATCCGCTATCTTTTTAGCAGGCAAAGGCTTTTTCTTTTGGGAAGGTTCCGGCTGTATAATTTCTTCATCTTCCGTTTTAGGGTCAGCCGCCTTGCTCGCGGGCGCGGGCGTTAAGGCTTCTTCCCCTTTAGGGGGAGAAGGAATATTATCTACGTTAGGAGATAATATATATATATTCTTAACATTCTTGTTTACGTCCGTTTGTTGCTCTATCTGTTGTTCGTTCTGTTGTCCTGTCTGTGGTTCGTCTGTTGTACTATTTGATGTATCGTTTGATGTACTATCAGTTGTACTTTCTGTTGTACTACCACATTGATAAAGCTCGTAATTAACTATTGATATTAAGGTAATTAGCTTGCTTTTCTGTTGTACTATCTGCCCGCTTTTTTGAAGTTCATCCAAGAAGCGTACAACCTTGCCGCGCGACCACTTCCAGCGTTCTGCTAAAGTGTCCTGCGTCTTGGCAATTTGGCCGCGCTTGATTTCAACCTTATTCCCGCGAATATAGATGAAGTTTTCATCATGGTTAGCGATAATAAGCAAGTCAATCCAAGCCTGTAAACGGGTGAACGCCTCCGAGAAATAAAGAGGGTTTTCCGTAATCTTTCTGTATAATTTTATCCAACCGTCCATAGCTTATTTTTTAAAGTAAACATTAGTAAGCTGCCTATTACCACTGAACACCGCCCATATACCGGGAGAAGTCTCTATGAGGTTCAAGTCATCAACCCGTCCGAAGCGGTCATAATTCCGGCACAAATCGACAATCCAGCCTTCTTTATTGGGACACGGACGAATTGCGCGGCCTACCATTTGATAGTAAAGCGCAAGGGACATTGTAGGACGGGCGAGAACAATTGTATCAAGTTCCGGATAATCAAAACCCGTGCTTAATACGCCCACGTTTGCCACTACATTGATTTTTCCAGCCTTGAATGATTTAAGTATCATCCGGCGGGTTTCCTTTGGCGTTTTGCTGCTAATAACAGCCGAAGAACCGCCAATCATTCGCACGAGATATTCAGCTTCTTCGATAAATCGGGTAAATACAAGAATAGAAGTACGTCCAGCAACGAGTAACCGCCGGACGATATTTTCAAGATGCGCGGCAAATCCAATCTCTTTATAATGACGGCGCACGCTGGCGTCGGTGTAATCTGCCCCTGTGCTATTAATCCTTAGCTTTGAAGTATCTACTACACTGAGACGATAGTAGTTCAATTTAGCCAAATAGCCACGTTCTAACAACGTTCTTATCTGCACTTGATAGATTAGTTGGGAAAAGACACGCGGCTTGGTACGCGTGAGGAAACGAAGCATAGAGCCATAGAACTGACTTGAATATAAGCGGTAAGGCGTTGCCGTCAGTCCGAGAACCTTGCACTGTATTGTGTTGATGAAGTCCGCATACATTCCTTCTTCTGCGTTGACAAAGTGACATTCGTCTATAATGGCATACCGGAACCGGGCAAACAAATGCTTGTTGTTCTTCACGCTTCCAATCGTGGCGAACGTTATCCGGCTGATTTTTTTTGAATTAAAAGAGGCTGAAAATATCGAGCAATCCCAAACGCCGTATGATTGCAGCTTTCCAAAGTTCTGTTCAAGGATTTCGGCGGAAGGCTGGAATATAACAACGGGTTCACCCAAACGGTAGGCAATATCAGCAATAACAAGGCTTTTCCCGCTTCCCGTAGGCAACACCATTATGGCGTTGTTCTTGATAGGCGAAGAAAAGAAACGTATTGCCGCATCGCTGGCGTTCTTTTGGTAATCTCTTAGTTCGTACATGGAATTACTTATTTTTTAGTATATGCTTATGCAGCCAATTACATATTGGGAAAACCCACTTTTTTGTGTCTCTAATGAAAAGTTTATTGGCCTTTGGGTAAATGTCTATCGCTCCGTTTGTTCTTGTTACTACGCAAAAAGAATAATCCTTTTCTACTATATCAACTACCTCGTTGCTACATTTTAATTGCGGCAAAATATTAGCCACGAAACGATTGTATTTTTGTTCTCGTAGGTCTTTTACGAAGATACCGTATTCTTTTCCTGCTTCACTCATAATTGTTGCTGTGGATAATGCCCCGCTAACCGGGAAGGAAAGCGGGGCATGGTTAAACTTATTGTTCGATGATTACAATGTCCGGGCAAACGGCCTTGATACGTTCAAGAACTGCATCCATTTCGTTGTCACGCATTTCTGTAAGCAAGTCATTTACGTCGGCAGAAGTAAGAGTACAAGAGAAGTCAGACGGGCTGATATAAACTTCTACATTAATGGTCTGTTTCGGAGTTCCTTTGAAAATTGGAATACAAAGGTTGAACGCTTCCGGCAAATTGGACTGAACAACCTGATTGATAAGCAATCGTTTGTCGCCTCGATTGTTATCTGATTTTTCAATATCCTTATCAACCTTAGCTCTGAAATTCTGCAATTCAGTAACCATTTTCATTGCAATGGATTTCGTTTCGAACAATGAACGATTCATTTTGAATAGTTCTGCCATTTCGAAGTTGGTAATATATTCGCCTTCATTGATGCCGAAACGTTTGAACTCCGGTGATACAATCAAAGAGCCAGTGATTTTGCTGCCGTAATGGTTGTTTTCGTTGCATTGCAACGTGATTGAAAGGCGTTCACGGTCAACAAGAACATGGTTAGTTCCTTGATTTACCAACCCAAGACGCATACGGGTTTCCAGCCAACGAGCAGGAGCATCAAGCGTGCCGGAAATACCAACTTTTACGGGTTCGTGAATTTCCATTGCTTTACCTTCGCGAATAACAATTTCACCACATTGACCGGGAAGTCCACTTGCCAACATTTCTGCAATCTGTTTCTGAATCTCTAATTTCATTTCTTTAGTTTCCATAATTTGAATTAATTAAAAAGTGAGTAATTTGATTTATTTATCCTTCTGTCCCGGTACGGCGGATTTCCATTTGAATAGTTCTTTGCCGTTCATCCGGTGTAAGTGGGCGGGAATATCGCAAAACCCCTTCATTGTCGTAGTAACCAACTGACCCTGTTTGGTCATCAATGAATTTAAAGCAGTTTTCGCTAACAAATTCGGCTTTCTCTTTGAGAGTTTTTGCAATGTCCTCATTCTCGCTTTCAAGGTGCTTAATCTGATTCTTGTAACCCTTGTCTTGCTCCTTATAAAGTTCATCAGCCGCGCGTTTGTCGGCTTTCACATCCCTTAATTGCACATTTTTGTCAACAAGGGCTTCTTTCAATTCTTCGCGTCTTTCTTTGCTCAATTCTTTAGTGTAATCCAGCACCTCAATACAATCGCAGTTGTCACGAAGAAAGTTGTAACGTGCATCTTTGTCAGCGTATTCCTGACCCAAAGTTTTTTCTAACATATTTATTTGAGTTTATGGGTGCAGGAATAGCCCGCACCCGGTTAATAATGAGTTATCTTGCAGGCAAAAGGTAATCTTGCCAAATTTCGGCAAACTGCTTGCCGAAATAGATTGCGATTTCCCGGCTTTCGGAAGCAAGGGCACCCCCGCAGTACGCGGACGAGGTCGAGGCAACGGAGTACGAGTGCACACACGAGACACCAAGAGCGGCACCGCCGTTCGCACTACCAACACCAGCGGGAGTATCTTCTTTTTTAAGGTCGAACCAAGGATAATACTTGTATTCGTCAAAGTCCGCCCAATTAGGACACCAGCCAAGATTAAGAGCCTTTGCAATGGTCGCTAACTTCTTGTAGGCGATTTCGTGAGCAGAAAGCGGTTCAAAACCGTTGCTCTCCAATGTATCGTTCAGTTCCTCAAAATCAACGGGTTCTTCTCCGATAACGGCGCAAGCGCGCTCGTAGGAATTTACGTCTTTATAGTTGAAGTTGAACGCTTCTTCTCCGAAAAGGTCTTTCAATAACTGCTTGCCGTTTTCGTCAGCCTTATTATATGCGTTAATCGCGTTTGCTCTCTGAATTTCCAATTTTTCTTTCATCTTGAATACGTTTTAATTGTTCGTTATTAATTTGCTGGGCTTTAGCCAGCTTTTTTATTGTTATACCAGCCCGGCGTTTAAGATTGAACGTTTTGTTATCTTCCGCCGGGAGGCTTTTAAAGGCAGCGAGAAACGTTTGAATATCCTCTAACTGCTTGTTACTGATAACGTACATACTACTTCATCAGGAAGCGGCGGGAACCCGGTTTGCTGACTAAATACTTCGTGTATAAATCGGGGTTTTCATTGGCGAAGCGGTCTGCATCGAATTTTTCAGAATCCTTTGCCGCTTTCCAAGTTGCAAGTACTTTGCAGGCGCCGCCTTTTTTCCCGTAATCTTTCACGTTAATGGCAAGAGCTTCGGCATCGCCCATGAACATTTTGATATTGCTTTCAAGTTCTTCCTTCTTCGTGGTAAGGTCGTTAAGTTCATCCTTGACAATTTTAAGGTCAGCGCAATCCTTGGCAAGTTGTTCGTCTGCCTCAATAGCCTTTCCGATAATGTGGCGCGGGTTCTTCAAAAGAATATCGTCAACGTTAATCAATGCAGGCTCCTGGTTCCCTTGGATATTATCTACCCAAAACTTATCAACCTGTTCTACCGTCCAATCAAAGTATTCTTCATCAAAGGCGATGTCAGCAAAATCAAATTGCCGTCCAGATACTAACCATGCAAGTGCGCCTTCTTCGAGTTCTGCAACTCCAAGTTGATATTGAAGTTGGGTAAACCAATGCATCGGCAAGTTTTCCTTCTCAACGTCCATTTGGGTAGTCTTACATTCCAAGATACCTTTATTGCGGTCACTCTTAGGCCGTCCGGGAATCCAAAATGTACGGTCGGGAGAAACGCGAAGGTGTTGCTTTTCCTTGTTTACAATCAGCCAATCACCGGCAGAGGCTTTAATGATTTGCTTTCCGGTTTCGTCTGCATAGAAAAGGGAAACAGCATCTTCAAGATAATGCCCGGCCTTCATTGCGAAGTTTTCTACCTTCGGAGCGTCAAGCCCCTTCTTTCTGCGCCAAAGCTGATAAGGAGTTTCAAACGGGTTCAGTCCAAGGATTGTACCTACTTCTGATGAACCAATTCCGGCTTCACGGTGCTTTAACCACTCTTGGCGGTCTTTCGGTTTGATGATAATAAAGCTCATACTAATTCCTCCCAAATTCTGTGATTTTTTCAATAGCAACTTCCAAATTAGCTTGGCTCATAACTTTTCTAAAAGCATTATCGGGGTTGCTGTCCTTAATGATACCCTTTATTGCTTCTTTACACAAGATGGCCGGACCATTGACGTAAGACGTTGTATCAGCCTCAATCTTTTCTTCACCCACTTCGGTTGCTTCTATGGCAATTACAATGATTGCTCTACCTTCGGGTTTTTCTTCCTGCCATGCATCGGCAAGTTTCATTACTTCTTTTTCTATATTCATTGTTGTTGTTGGATTATGCCGCTTAAAAGCTGGCGGTTATTTCTTAGTTTCATTGTTAAAGATTTCACCCGTTGCCGGGTCAACATTGGCAGGAGCCGGAGCCGTGGCAGTCTTGGCGGCTGTCGAACGTTTTGCAGAATCGGCAGCTTTGGCCTTCGCTTCTTCGGCCTTCTTCTGCGCTTCGGCAGCGGCGTTCTTTTCCTGCTGGGGTTTAACAAAGGTTTCTTGGACGCTGGTTGTTCCTTCTTTGATAGCGTTCCAAAGAGCTTTGAGTTCAAACACCATTTCCTTATCAATCTGCTCTTTTTTGGTAATACCCAAGTATTCAAAAAGCATTTGTTCAGTTACTCCGGCCTTCGCATAGTTGGCAATGGCATTTTGTCGGCTCGTTTCCAAATCAATAGCTTTTCCCATTGCAACTTGTTTTACACTGGCTATAACCTTCTTTGTTACAGCCTTCGGGACAACAGCAAGTACGGCATTACGGAAAGCGATTGAAGCCGCCGCATTTCCGGTTACTACCTGCATATCATCAGAGAAGGTTCTGCCTGCCCTTGTAGTGATACGGCGTTTCACTTCTTTCGATACAGCAACATTTGTTTCCAAGTCGTGACAAACGCCCTGTGCGGTGATAAATCGTCCGTCATTTCCAATAATACGCGTCTGAACACGTAGATTTCCCCATGCGCTGGCAATAATTTCAGCCATACGAACAGACAAGCCTTCAATTGCCTGTGCTTCCCCGTCTGCACCTTGGCGACGAAGTGCGTAGAAACAATCTTCTGCGGTTTCCGTGTCCATAGTGGCATACGTTTCAATCTTGTTTAGAACGGTTGGCAAATCACGTGGATATTGCTTTGCCGTGGCAATCTGCATATCAACCTCACTTCGGTTAATCGCCTGTAGCATTTCTGCTTGTTTTACTTCAATAATTTCATCCATTTTGCTAATCTATTATTCGGCCTCTTTTAGCTTCCGCCATTGCTTTTGTGAAGGAACCCGGACTTGAACCGGGACGGGTTATCATCCCTACGTGTCATTGCTTGATGATTGCGACATTCGTACATAGCGTCTACCAATTCCGCCATTCCTTCGTGTACCGCCCCAACTCGTGAAGCGGTGGTTTATGAACAAAAAATTTGTTAAGTGTCGCCCTCACGGGTTTATATGGTTCCCGCAAACGCTTCTTCTTGATGATACTTGAAGCTGCGTATGCTTCTTAGTTGCTCCTTTGCTTCTTCGGTATCGGCTTGCTCCATTAGTGCATCAATGTTTGACCAATAGATATAATCAGTATTCCAAGCCTTCTTGATTAGTTCTTTGTCTTTCTCTGTCATAGTTGCGCCCTCCAAAATCTTATTATTTCCCGGCCAGCATAGAACTTTCTTCCAGTCTCTCTACGGAAGCCGCATTTGATTAAACCTTGCTCTGTATAATTCCGAAGGGTGTTTCTGTGTATTCCAAGAGCCTCGCACGCTTGCATTACTGAATACCGTCCGCCTTCATTTACTTTTGGTTCATTGGTTGTTATCATGTCTGATAAATGATTTATATTGATAAATAGCTATTTTTTGAATCCGTGAATGTTGCTATATTTCATTCATTCTTCATCTCTTTAATCATTTCCTTGAACGTTAACCTTACAAGTGCTATGGTTGCAAGAAAGATAATAGAAAACACGATTATCGCAAACTCTTTCATAGGGGAAGGTGTGATAAAAACATTTACAAGCATGACGCCAGCACAAACTAATATCAGCAATGAAAGGATAAATTCTATTTTACTCATGTTGTTGTGGATTATAGAAGTTACTAACTGATTCGTCTTACTTTAAACGTTGTACCAAGCGGGTCGGAGTTGATAGAGAACACTCTATGCTTACCGCTTTTCAACTGTGAGGCCACTACTCTTGCACGGGCAAGAGGAAAATCAATGCAGGAAAATTCCCTTTCCTCGCCTATCGAAATGTTTAACAAAGTCTGTCTTACAGAGACTTTTTGAATCACTTGCGATTTTTTTTCTTGTTTCTCCTTTGAGTTAATCATAACTATTATTATAAGCAACCCTTAAAGGAAGGCTTTTAGCTTATTTTTCATTGATGACTACCGTTATATCATTACCCTTATCGGGAATACAACGCCTTGTTATTAGAAGCACTCTTATAGTGGGAGTATCCCAATGGTATACGTCGCTCAAACAATCGCAAGAAGCGGTTGCCGACGAAACAGCATCAGGACTATATGATTCCAAGTCTGAATCTTTTTTTGAAACCGTAGCATCCACAGCCTTATCAATTTTATCCTTTAACTTGGTTACGTCTTTGTCCTGTTCATCGCGCTTTTGGCTATAATCTAACACATAAACAAGCCCCCCTTCTTCATTTTTTTTAGAAGTTATTTTTTTGCCGTAAACATCATTTATAGCATTTTCTATTTTAGAACTTTGGCTGCATCCGCAAAGTAGTATAAGGAGAAAAACATATTTAAACCTATACATTTTCATATCTATTTTCTTTCTAATAAGGTTAATAATCTATCTATCTGTTCATCCTTCTTCCGAAGTAGTTCGTGACACTCTTTAATTGTATCGAGAAGTTTTTCAACATCGGTCTTTGGCTCGACCTTAACTGAATGTCCGTTGATGTTATCTCCGTTTTGGTTGTTCTGAACGATAGAAGGATTAAGCATATTACCTTCTCCTGTAAGTAACCAAACTTTGTTTAAATTTGGGAAAGCAGATAGAATACATTCTAATTTGTCAGCACCAAAGGCTCCTTTAAAATTGTTCAGATACCCATTAGAAAGCTTTGAGCGTCTTTCAAATTCCGCTTTTGATATTGATTGACTTTCCAAAAACAAAAAAACTCGTTCCTTAACTCCCATATATTCAATATTTTACGTTTTTAATTTTATAAAGTTAGAAAAATATTCAGAGAAATATTTTATATTCTAAGAATAATATTCTATTTTTGTACCGTGATTAATTAAAGTCTTAATTAAATCTTTAATTCAAAAAATTAATTGACAAATATAATAATAGTTATGTTTAATATAATGTACGAAACGAATTAAAGAACACGTACTATTTTTTAATTAAAGACTATGAATGAAAGATTGATACAATTTATTCAATATAAGACCAACGGGAATCAAGCAGACTTCGCGCTCCTTCTTGGTTGGATTCCACAATATCTTAATAAATTGACCAAAGGCGAAAACTTCGGTATTCGTCCGGTTATTACTTTATTGCAAGCCTTCCCGGAGCTAAACGCGCGTTGGCTTCTTCTTGGTGAAGGTGAAATGCTTTCATTTAATCCTGCTGCATCTGTAATAAAGGATAGGTTACAACGCCTTCTTGAACTTGAAAAGTATATGCGGGTAATGACCCCGGATGAATTGAAACAAGTGACCGAAGGCGACAACTTGGATTTTCCGCCCGAAACATTTGAGAAGTGGAAGAAGTTGCTTGATGATAAAAACAAAGAGTGGGAAGAACGTCAAGCTGCTGCAATGAAAAAACAACAAGAGCTATGCAAACAGAAGAAAGCCAAAAAATAATAGGTCGGTTCTTTGATGCATTGGCTCAACTTAAATCCGATAAAAGGATTGGAGGCAAAACGCCTTTTGCGGAAAAGTATAATATAAATAGGAGAAACTTGTATAAACTTGAAAAGAGCTACGAAAAAGACATTTTCCAAGTATCGTGGTTATCCTATTTGGTAAGAGATTATAATGTGTCTGCAACGTGGTTATTGACGGGTGAAGGTTCGTTTTATACGGGAACCCTGCAAAATCCCTGCACACATAAAAAGTGAGATATTTAACATATTGATTATCAGAGTTAATGCTTTTTTTTGCTCTTGTTTTGGGAGCAGGGGGTCGTGGGTTCGAATCCCGCTACCCCGACTGAAAAGAATAAGTTGTTGATTTTCAGCAGCTTATTTTTGTATATAGAAGCATCCAACAAAATAACTGTCTATAACTGTCTATTAATTGTCTATTGAGTTAGTAAATCATCACCTAAAACTCAAAAATGACAAATATGGCAAGAAAAAGATCGTTGATTATCCTACCAAAGTTAAAGAACTGCGGTGGAGATTTAAGTAAGAAATGGTATGTGGAGTATTCTTGCAGGGATCCACAAACCAATGAAATGAAAAGATTCAGGCATTATGATGGCTTTGCTGAATTGGAAACAGTCCAAGAACGGGAAGCCTATGCTGAAAAAATCATTTCGGAAATAAAGCTTAAACTCGAAAAAGGAGAAGATCCTTTTAGCGAGAGGAAAGTAACGTACCAGGATGAACTGATTTATCAAGCTGCAGCGGCTCGCTGGGGAAATCAGAGAGAAGGAATTATAAATATTCGCACGTATCTTTCTGATTTCTTGTTAATGAAAAAGGCAGAGGTCTCCCACTCTACTTACCAGACCTATTGTTCCAAGCTCCGTATTTTTTGTGAATGGATGGAACTGCAGGGATATGCAGAAAAACATGTTCGATGTATTTGTCAAGATCAGATTCATAAGTTTTTCTATTATATAGCTGGAGAAAATCATGCAAGCCGGAGAACTGTATTGAAGTATAAACAACTCCTACATACTTTCTTTGACTTTCTGATGAAGACAAAGGAAGTAATTACAGTAAATCCTATATCTAATATTCCACAGCTGGGAGAAAAACGAGATGAAGCTGCAAGACCTATACCGGATAAGGATCGTAAGAAACTCATCGAATATATGGAGGAGCATGATCCTCAATTACTATTAGTTTGCCAGTTGGAGTATTATTGTGCGATTCGGCCAAATGAATGTCGACAGTTATTGATAAGAGACATTAACTTGGAAACAGCTACAATAACAGTGAGACAGGATATCAGTAAGAATGGGCTCACGGAAACAGTCAATATTCCCCGGCAACTGTATGAGTACCTGGAAAACATTCTTCGGATCGGAGGATATCCGGAAGATTGGTATCTCTTTTCGCGAGATGATATGCCTGGAATGTATAAACTTGGAAAAAACACATTTCGATATAGGTTCAATCGGATTCGAAAAATTTTAGGGTTAAGTGAGCGATACAAGTTATATAGCTTCAAACATACTGGCGGTGTGAAATTGGTGAATGCCGGTGTGAATACTTGGGAACTACAACGACATTTTCGTCACAAATCGATTGATACGACAGGGAAATATGTTAAGAGGAATTTTGGTATACAAAGTAAATTAATCAGGGACGATTTTCCTGATATGTGATTAATTTGTTTGTAGGAGGCTTATTTATGCCTCCTACTATCCTACAGTCCTACACAATTATATTCATTCTTATTAAATGATCATCAAGCGTTTTATGATTGCATTTCAGTTTTCGGCAGATGGCAGCTTTCGAGTAACCATAATCAAGCATAGTCCGGATAATGCCTTCTTTGCCGGTCAGCTTATAATGAGTATTTTTATCTCCTTTCTTCCGGCCAAGTTGCATGCCATTAGCTTTTCTTCTGGCTAACCCCTCTTTGGTTCTTTGACTAATTAGATTACGTTCAATCTGAGCAGACAAACCAAAGGCAAAAGCAAGTACCTGACTATTGATGTTATTGCCAAGCTCATATCTTTCTTTAACTGTCAGGACAAAGGTTTCTTTGCTCATACAGAGATTGAGCATCGACATAATTTGCATTAAGTTCCTGCCGAGCCGGCTAATTTCAGACAGTACAAGGGTATCACCTTTCTTCATCTTCTTCAGTAATGGACCTAACTTCCGGTCTTTAGCAGCTTTAGTTCCCGAAACTGTTTCAGAAACCCATTTGTCAATGACTAATTGTCTCTCTTTTGCAAAATTCAGCACTTCAAATCTCTGATTTTCGACAGTCTGTTTGTCGGTAGAAACTCTGATATACGCGTAAATCATTTTTGCCGGTGAAGTTAACAAACTAATCCTGCCTGAACAAATAACACAAAGGACGCCCGTTAAAAGTAGCAGATATGGCGATAGAGACAGTGCAATTATCAGAAGTG
>OGEG01000278.1_pt1 | contig 61177 bp, 49 predicted proteins | sample 1570621 | NCBI WGS metagenome assembly OGEG01 (sample SAMEA2582130, study PRJEB24529) | metagenome | biome: Human gut stool | place: China | collected 2011 | reverse complement strand
TTTAGAGTGTGGCATAAAAAAACTAATTAGCCAAGGCGCAGGATTTGACGTTTACTCGATTTGTCGTTACAAACTCTTCAATCTCTTTTGGGCTCAATTGTAAATCAAATCCCTTTTTCTTTTTTGATAATCTTCTTCTTATGATTACCTCATAAGAATCGACATCCGCAATATTCTGAGTAAATGCCTGTATAAACGGCATATGATTTCTGATTTCTATTAGCATTTCCGGTGTATTTCGAAAACTAATGTCAAACAGGCTATATCCTTTTCCAACCAGTATTTTGTTAAACACATCATTTCTCAGTCGTCCTTCACATTTCATATCAACTATATCATCACTCATCATTTTAAGATATCTAGCAATTGAACTGGGTCTTGCTCCATTAAAATTATATTCCGCACCCATGAAAAACTCTTCTGGATATATTACACAGTGCGTAACTTCTGCTACTGCAAATTCTCCGGTTACTTCCGATGTCATATTTGATAACTGACCGTTCTTCTCAATAAATGGAAAAGCATCCTGTCTACATAAAACAATTCTTGCCTTCACAGGTTTTTGCTCTTCAAATTCATCCACTATTATATATAATATATCGTCATTATCTGTTTTAACAGATATCTTATCTATCTTTTCTTTTTGCTTCTCAGGTTCTTCGCATTCCATGATTTCCTGATTTTGAATATATATTTTCTCTAAAATCCTTTTTAAGTGAGTTCCAACATTCCTCTGTATTTTCTTATTGCTATCTCTTGTATATACCGATAAGTCATAATAATATATTTTTCTTTCTATACTACTATTCTGTGTATTCCCCATAATTTTATCCTTCCTGTTAGTGCCTTCATTTCTTTTAGTTCTCTACTCAATTATTTTATCATATTCCAATCAGTCTTTCATTTCGATTTAACAGCAAACGTCATTCGATTTATCGAAATGACACGAAAACTCTATTAGTTTTTTAGAATAGCCTTCCTGTTAAGTAACAAATAATCGGTTTGCAAAAAATGAGTGGGCCGATCAGATTAGGGTGTTTCTTGCATAACTATTTTCATTATATAAGAAACAGACAGTATACAGATTATTTATTCCAGAGACAGGCAAGTAGATCAGAGTTATGCTGATTTAAGGAATCAGTAACGGTAAATGTGAGCCCCTACCGAGGAGAATTAGGTAGGGCTATATTTAATATATTCAAATTTAATTCTGGCATACAGTGTCAGCCACTTGGTTTTCTGATGGCAATATGATATGATTAGATAAAACTATATTTGATATAGCATATAAAAGAGAAAAATTGGTAACGCTAATAGTGATTGCTTTGAAAAGAATGAGGTTAGGGAATGAAGATTAAATCCTTATTGGTAAATAATTTTATGATCTTTAATAGCTTAAATGTAGATTTATCACCGAATATTAATATCATAAGTGGGGAAAATTCGACAGGTAAGACTGCGCTGATTAAATTGCTGTATTCTGATTTAAAGGGATATACGGAGGCGTATAGTTCCAAAGGTAATACTACAAGAGACGATTTGGAAAAAGCAATAGTGAACAAGTACCAAGGGGTATTCCGACCGGATAATGAATCTATTGGTAGGTTAGTTAATAGAAGGCCGGGAAATAATAATGCAGATATTTTACTGACATTTAGCAATAATGAAGAAATTAAGATTGGATTTTCACGGAAAAGTTCCAGGCATATGGAAACATTAAAGGGAAATTTGGGGGATGTGGGGAAGCTTTCTCCGATATATATTCCTCCGAAAGAAATAATTTCAACGACAGAAAATTTTGGCGCATTATATGATAACTATCATATAGCTTTTGAGGAAACATACTACGATTTAGCCAGACTTTTGGAAAAACCGTTAAGAAAAGGACCTAATACCAGTGAACAGAATGAAGTGATGGCGAGTTTTGAAAAAATAGTTAATGGAAATATCGTACAGAAAGACAAAAAATTTTATCTTAGGGTAAAAGGTGCTGGCGAGTTTGAAATGGGATTGGTTTCGGAGGGATATAGAAAATTAACGACAATTATGTACCTCATTTTGTCGGGAAGTTTGACGAAAGATTCTATTTTATTTTGGGATGAACCGGAGACTAATATGAATCCGAAAATGATTAAGCCAATGGTAGATGCCCTGGTAACATTGGCAAATATGGGAGTTCAAATATTTGTTACAACACATGATTATTTTGTTCAACAGTGCTTTAATATGGAAGCATTATATGGTAAAAATAAGAAATTAAAATATAAATTTATATCATTATATCATTCGGAAAACGGCGAGATAAAGGCGGAAACAGCAGATGAACTTGGAAAGATAGAGAACAATGCTATCATGGAAGAGTTTGATAATTTATATGATAGAGAACAGAGGATGATGGATGAAAATTAGTGAGAGAAATTTGGTATTTTCTTTTGACTCAGAGTATACCGCAATCAAATTTGATGATAGACCTTTTTACAGAGAGTATTTTAATAATATGCCGGGGGGTAAGGGGGTCGATATCATAGCGGATTCTGATGATATAATTCATCTTATTGAGATTAAAAATTGTCTTGGACATGAACAGGAAAACCGCTGGAGAACCAGTACCGGTAATAGAAAGTTGGATTCGGCACCTCGGGACTTAGATGTAGAGAACAGGGATAGCTTTGACATTGAAGTCGCAAAAAAGGTTGCAATGACGATTTTGTGTTTATTTGGTGCATGGTCGAAGGCAGAGAGGACAGAGAAGGCATTGGAACTTGAAAACTATTGGAAGTCACTAAATAATACTAAGGTGCAAAAGAATAAAAAACAAATAATTGTGACACTTTTTTTAGAAGGAAATTTCTCCGGTGTAAGCCAGACAAGAAGCAAGAAGAGCATTATGAAAAGAATACAAGAAAGTATCAGTAAAAAATTGGATTGGTTGAACTGTAAAGTATTTGTTGTTGACTCAGATACATATAATGACAGATTTTTTACGGTGGAAAATTAGTAAATAAGATAAAGATAATATTATATTGCGCCGCTTTTGTAAGCGGCGTTAACTTTAAAGTAAGGAGCAGAATTCTTTCTTATCTGTGAACATGATGCATTGTAAACGCTCCATCGTGTTTTCCGTTTTTCGTATGGAGTGCGGCAACCACAGTGGAATGGGTATGGGAGACTTTAGCTGGTATGCTTTCTGTAGGTGGTGTGAGTTCCATGAAGGAAGGGGCGGATCACAAAGTTCCCTGTTCTGCAACTAAACTAGTTTGAGTATTCATAGTCGCTATGAGTGGTTACGATAAAACTAATAGTTAAAGCAATATAAAAGAAGTAAGCATAGTATACATAGAACATAGGAATAGGTATTTATGGAAGATAAAGATACAATTATAATATCCGGTTGAGTAAACTCTGGCTCCATGATATAATAATGCCGTTAATCAAAATAATCTTAAATATAAAAAATTATAAACGAAAGAAAGGTTAAAAGATCATGGAAGAACGGGAAATCGATTTACTGGATATGATAGCCGATATTTTATCTCATTGGAGAGGCTTGCTGGTTGCGCTTATAATAGGTGCAGTTCTGATGGGAGGATTCAGTTATGTGAAATCTTATCGGAATATTCAGAGTACACCGACAGTAGAGGAAGAACCGGAACTGGATGAATTGGCAGTAGAAGAGCAGTTGACACAGTTAGAGGATAGTTTGAGCGACAGTGAAAAGGCTGCGGTTTTAACTACGGTGGATGATGAGAGGGAATATTTATATAAGGATAAGTATTTTCAGGAATCTGTTTACATGCAGTTGGATCCATTGGATATTGTGCAGACAGAGCTGGTATACAGAATTCAGGCAGAGGACGGGAGCCTGGCACAACGTCTGGGAACAGTATATAAGAATATAGTTGGTGGTGTAGGCTTATACGACTGGGTGGAACAGCAGGCGGGAATTGCAGCAGAATATGCTGCAGAGCTGATTTCTGTTAGTACGGATCCGGCAATATTCGTTGGAAATGGTGCACAAAATATCAGCATTGGAAGTGACAGCCTGAAAGTAACAGTGATGCAGAAGGATGAAAAGACCTGTGAGCAGCTGGCAGAGGCTGTTAACAGCTACATGGAAGAGCAACAGAAAAACCTTGCGGAGAAATTAGGCAGTCATGAGTTGATATTATTGTCCGAGACTTCCGGTAAAATCATAAGTACCGATATGATGGCGCGGCAGATAGATTATGGCAATCAGGTTAGCAATCTTAGATCAGGGATCGCATCTGCAAAAGCAGGATTTACTGCAGACCAGCAGAAGTATTATGATTTGCTGACTTGGGAGGAAGAGACCAGAAAGGCTGAGATGGATCAAAAGGATACGACAACAGAGGAGGAACCGGTATTAGCAAGTCCTTCTGTAAGCAAGAAGTATGTCCTTCTGGGTGCAGTATTATTTGCATTTGTTTATGCGGGAATTCTGTTCTTGATATATATTTTCAATAGTAAGATTCGTGTATCCGATGAATTGCAGAGTTTATATCATATTCCCCAGATCGGTATGGTGGTAAAGGATTCTAAGAAGAAGTTTATTCTGGATAAGTGGGTGAATGATCTTCGACATTACGGCAAACGGAAATTCGATGCTGAACAGTCTATGGAACTGGCATTTGCAGCAGTGAAGATTGCAGCGGTGAAAAATAAGCTGAATACTATCTGCCTGATGGGATGTAATCTGGAGGCCGGTGCCGGCAGTGTATGTGAAAACCTTAAGACAGCATTAGAGAAGGAAGGCATCAACGTTACAGTTCTGGATAATGTCCTCTATAATGCAGAGTCCATGGAGAAAGTAGAGGCTATGACGGGAGTGGTATTGGTAGAAAAAGCCGGTTCTACTTTGTACAATGAAGTCGCAAATGAATTGGCATTACTGAAGAGACAGGATATTACAGTTTTGGGTGGAATTATTGTAGAATAAGATATGTTAAGCATTGTTAAAGACTGCAGAATTCTTGTATGACGAGACGATAGTAGCCAAAGTCCTTTTATGAAAAGGACTTTGGCTATTTTTTTCGGAATTATACTGTCTCAGAGAATATGCGTAACAATTGCGTTTTTCCATATAATATGTTATGATGATTAGGAATTTTAAGTGTTGAAAGTGAGGACATTATGTTATTAGATAATAAATCCATTTTGATTACAGGTGGTACCGGCAGTTTTGGTAAGGCATTTACCAAGTATGTGTTGGACAACTACAATCCCAGGAAGATCATCATTTATTCCCGTGATGAGTTCAAGCAGTTTATCATGCAGAATGAATTCAAACAGTATGCTGATAAACTTCGTTTCTTCATTGGTGATGTCAGAGACAAGGAACGTCTGACCAGAGCATTTGAGGGTGTGGATTATGTTATCCATGCTGCAGCTCTGAAGCAGGTGCCTGCCTGCGAATACAATCCCGCTGAGGCGATCAAGACCAATATCCACGGTGCACAGAATGTCATTGATGCTGCATTGGATACCGGTGTCAAAAAAGTGGTTGCCCTGTCAACGGATAAGGCTGTCAATCCGGTAAATCTGTATGGCGGAACCAAACTGGTATCTGACAAGTTATTCATTGCTGCTAACGCTTATGCCGGAAGCAAGGATATCTGCTTCTCCATCGTTCGTTACGGTAATGTGGCTGGAAGTCGTGGATCTGTTATTCCGTTCTTCCACAACATTATCAAGAACGGCGGTACCGAGCTCCCCATTACTGATTATCGCATGACCCGTTTCTGGATCAGTCTGCAGCAGGGCGTGGAACTGGTGATCAAGGCTCTGGAAGAGTCCAAGGGTGGTGAGACTTTCATCTCTAAGATCCCTTCCTTCAAGATCACAGATCTGGCTCAGGCAATGCTGCCGGGATGTGAGATGCCGGAAGTCGGAATTCGCGAAGGCGAAAAGCTTCATGAGATCATGGTAACCGTGGAAGATTCCATGAACACATACGAATATGACAAGCACTTTATTGTATATCCCCAGATGGTATGGAGTGAATCCAGACGTGCTGTTCCTACTGGCAAGAGAGTCGCTGAGGGATTCTCTTATAGTTCCGGTAATAATACCGAGTGGCTGAGTGTAGAGCAGATTCGTGAATTGTTAAAGACAATTGATTTAGAAAAATAATTTTAAAAAGATCTGCCGGTATGAGAGCAGATCTTTTGCTTTTATTCCAGGGGCTTATTTCTTAAATAGCAAATCGTAGTAGGAAAATAAGCAGACCATTAGAAAGAGGACTAGTATATGTGTGGAATTGTAGGATTTACAGGAAATAGACAGGCAGCACCGATCCTTCTGGACGGACTGTCAAAACTGGAATATAGAGGGTATGACTCTGCAGGACTTGCAGTCCGCGATGGCAATGCCCTGGCACAGGTAGTAAAGGCGAAGGGCCGTCTTTCGAATCTGGTCGAGAAAACGGACAATGGAAATGCGTTGAAAGGAACCTGTGGTATTGGACATACCCGTTGGGCAACCCATGGCGAACCCAGTCAGATCAATGCCCATCCCCATGTCTCCGGCAACTGCAGCAGATCCGGTTCCGGCGCGGTAGAATCGGAAGTCGTTGGCGTACATAATGGTATCATTGAAAATTACACGGAACTGAAAGAAAAACTGCTGAAGCATGGTTATGCATTTTACAGCCAGACCGATACAGAGGTAGCGATCAAGCTGGTGGATTATTACTACAAGAAGTATAAACTCGGTCCCATTGATGCCATTGCGAAAACCATGGTGCGTATTCGCGGATCCTATGCGTTGGAGCTGATGTTCCGTGACTATCCCGGTGAGATCTGGGTAGCCCGTAAGGACAGCCCAATGATCATTGGTATTGCGGATGGGGAGACCTATGTGGCATCCGATGTTCCGGCAATTCTGAAATATACCAGAAATGTGTATTATATAGGCAACCTTGAGTTCGCAAAGCTGACTCCGGGAGAAGCTCATTTCTATAACCTGGACGGGGATGAAATCGAGAAACAGACTACGGAAATCAAATGGGATGCAGAAGCGGCGGAAAAGGCCGGTTTTGAACATTTCATGATGAAGGAGATCCATGAGCAGCCGAAAGCAGTTCAGGATACCCTGAATTCTGTGATCAAGGATGGTAGGCTTGATTTCGAAGCAGTGGGAATTACCGAAGATGAGATCAAGGGCTTTGAACAGATTTATATTGTAGCCTGTGGTTCTGCATGGCATGTAGGCATGGCGGCACAGTATGTTCTGGAAGACATGGCAGATATTTCGGTGCGTGTGGAACTTGCATCAGAATTCAGATACCGGAAAATGTCCCTGAACCCGAAGGCACTGATGATCGTGGTCAGCCAGTCCGGTGAGACAGCGGATACTTTGGCTGCATTAAGACTTGCAAAAGAAAAGGGCATTACCACTATGGCCATTGTCAATGTGGTAGGCAGCAGTATTGCCAGAGAAGCAGACAAAGTATTTTACACACTGGCAGGCCCGGAGATTTCGGTGGCAACCACGAAGGCCTATAGTGCGCAGCTTGCAGCAATGTACTGCCTGGCAGTGCAGTTTGCCAAAGTTCGTGGTAAGATCACAGAAGAGCAGTATGGTTATTATATTGCCGAACTGCTGACGATTCCGGAGAAGGTACAGAAAATTCTGGAAGACAAGGAGCGCCTGCAATGGTTTGCCGCAAAGTATGCCAATGCGTCGGATGTATTCTTCGTAGGACGTGGTATAGACTATGCCGTTTGTCTGGAAGGAAGCCTCAAACTGAAGGAAATCAGCTACATTCATTCCGAAGCATATGCGGCCGGGGAACTGAAGCACGGAACCATCAGCCTGATCGAACAGGGAACGCTGGTGATCGGTGTTCTGACTCAGAACGAGTTATACGAGAAGACCATAAGCAATATGCTGGAGTGCAAGAGCCGTGGTGCATACCTTATGGGCATGACTACTTATGGCAACTACGAAATCGAAGATCAGGTGAACTTCGCTGTCTATGTGCCGAAGGTGGACGAGCATTTCATGGCCAGCCTTGCGGTGATACCGCTGCAGCTGCTGGGATATTATGTCAGTGTCGCAAAGGGACTGGATGTAGATAAGCCCAGGAATCTGGCGAAGAGTGTTACGGTGGAATAGAAAAATGACGAAGAAAAGGACCACGTTTGGGTGGTCCTTTTCGAGTATTTAAATAGGTTTTGCAAGATCTCCCACATGAGGATTGTCAAAAGGTATCTGCTCCCGGTTATCATCCTGAACAATTTCTTCCACGGTACTGCCGGCCCACATAGTCATGGACGGTGTTGTCTTACGGATTGTCTTTTTGGCTACCGGTTTCCGATATGTGACGGATGTGATGGTGCACATCTTATCCTGGACATGGACGACCTCCCCGGTACCCTTCACAAATTCCAGATATCCTAAGGATTCCCCAGTATCCGGATCCACGATCTCGTGGTCGGAAAGAGAATATACCAGAAATTTGTCCCCTTCCTGCACCCCATTAATAGAACCAACATTAAGAGAAACATCACAATTATCATCGGATACATGTACGATCTTAATCTGTTTACTCATTGGAAACCTCCTGATTTAATATTTTATAGATATAAGGCACGATATCGCTTGTTATAGTAGGGCGCACAATAATGTTATTTTTATTGTCATTAATATAAGAGACAAAATCGGAAATTTCTGAAGCGGAGACTTGGTTCTTGTTCCGCATGTCACCGGGAACGATCCGAATCTGTGCGGTTTTTCCGCCGCTGTTTATAGTTTCTACTAATCCGAATCCAATTAATTTTTCGAAATTCCCATCCTTCTTATAAAATGTAACAATCGAGTTGTATGTGATAAAATCATGTGTTTTACAAATACAGACATTGTGACTGCATTCGATGATGGATATCGTGGGAACAGCCTTATCGTTTTTGGATTCTAACCATAGCTTTGCACACATCCAGATGGCAATTAACAGAAAGAATAAAACAATAGAAAATGCCCAAAAGGGGACAGCGGCATCCGGAGGAAACAGGTAAAGTAGAATGGTGGGAATCAATCCGATGGCAAATGCAATCAGATTATATTTATCCATAATAAATTTCCGCATTTAAGATCAGGCTCCTTTCGGGATGTTTTATAAAAAGTATAACATTATCTAATGAGGGAGTAAAGTTTTTGACGGCTAAAGGGATTTCGATAAATCGAGGGAATTTAAGAATGGTGGAGCGGAGAATTGCAATTCATACCATATTATATGGAAAACGTAATTTCTGCGAATCAGAATTCCGGCACTTTATATATGAATAAATATTTCTCACAACATATCTTGAAAGATACTATCATCAATGATATAATATGAAATAACAAAGTAATCAGGAGCACAGAAGAAGGGTATGAATTATGAAAGAAAACGATATAAGAGAAGATATGAATGGCATAAAATTTGAAATTTTGCGAGATGACGAGGAGCGGAAAAAAGATCAGCTAAAAAGATTGCAGGCATATGTGGAAGCAATACAGAAAAAAGTGTCGAGTCATACGGATGAAGTTGTCAAGGAATTGGTGGCAGAGAGACATCGACAGGGTTTGACACAGAGTGACATCGCGGATCGTACAGGGATGAAAGCGTCTAATATTGCCAGACTGGAGAATGGCTCGGGAATTCCTACATTGGTGGTTTTGGAAAAATATGCCAGTGCATTAGGGAAACATATTGAAGTAAAAATACTGTGAAAGAAAGTAAACATAAGATGAAATTATATCATGGAACCAATTATAGTTCAGCAATAAATATAGTTAATCATGGAATCGATCTGAAATATAGTAAACCCTATCTGGATTTTGGCCCGGGTTTTTATACAACGCCAAGCTATGATCATGCAGCGCTGGCAGCAATAAGAACTACTCAGAAATATAATGCGAAAAATAATAAAAACGAGGAACCATACATTGTAGAAGTAGATTATAAACCGATAAGTGCAATGGATTTAGTAATAGGTTCCTATCCACGACATTCGGAAAGATGGGGAAAATTTGTCCTGAATAATCGATTGAAACCACAGATGCTGTCTGCATACAATATACTAGAGCACAATCAGGATGGAAAATACGATATTTGCTATGGAGAAATTGCGGATGGCAATATAATTAATATAGCGTATAAGGTTAACGGAGGCAAAGTCATACCGGAAGACATTAATTATAAGGAGTTTTTGAAAGATAATGGAGAGGTATATCCGCAACAGTATTCCTTTCATACTTTAAAAGCGATATCTTGCATAAAAGTATTATCTTGTGATATGATAAATAACAAGAAGAAATATTTGAACGCAAGGGGAAGAAGGTGAATGGTATGACAAATGCGGAAATCAGGGAATTTAAGAGTTATGTACGGGATACCTTGGTCAGGAAGTATCATTTGAATGAAGTGGAAGCAGCTCGTGCCGTTCGTGATTCTTATTTATCCAAGGCACTGGTAATGGACAGGGATTTTGTCGACCATGATACTGTTGAGGAATGGGCGGAATTTATTTATGATGAAATAAATCATGAAAGCCTGCTGATGATGTAAAACAGAAAATATTATAATACTTAAAAGATCTGCCGACAGGCAGGTCTTTTTGCTTCCTTTCTGTGAAACGCATACAGCGTACACCACACAAAAAATTTTTTGTAAGAATCCGTCGATTTTTGTCATGTACTTTATAGAGACCTAAATAAATGACAAAGGCGGTAAAACAATATGTACGACACCAAAGAAAAATGCAGGGAACTTGCGGCAAAATTCAAACAGCTCTGTGCCGAAAGAGGCACGACACCTTATAAGATTGCAAGGCATTCGGGACTGTCGTCCTCTACGGTAAGTTGTTTTCTGACCGGCAAGACAGTTCCCAGAATCGATACCATGATGATTCTATGTAATCAGCTGGGAATCTCGATCACAGATATCTTCGATGAGCAGGAAATGGTGGAAGTACATGCACAGGAGGAAGAATTGATATTGCATACATATCGTAATCTTCCGGAGGATAAGAAGAAAGCGGTTTTGAAATATCTCAAAATGCTGGACCGGTATACGGAAGACTAGGGACAAATGCAACATTCTGTGGTATGATGTGATAGTGACAGGCCATATGCGGCGGAAAAAATGACGCAGGAAGCCTGAAAGAGAACATCGAAAGGTATCGTACGATTATGAATACTATGACACAGGATTCTTCCACCGGTCTTTGGAACAATAAAAACAGAAAAATTTTCTTCTGGAGCATCCTCGCACTTGCCATGATCCTGCGTTGTATCCGTTTTGCCACAGTGCCGGACGGTATCAACCAGGACGAGGCCATGGGAGCGGTGGATGCCTGGGCATTATCAAAATACGGAACCGACAGATATGGTACTTTTCTGCCGGTTCATTTTACTGCCTGGAGATACAGTCAGATGAGCGTTCTCCTTGCTTATTGCATGGTCCCCTTTATCAAACTGTTCGGATTCAACACGGTAACTGTGCGTCTGCCGATGGTACTGATCTCCTCCGGCGCGGTGGCATTGGTATATCTTGTGGGCAGGAAATTATTCTCTGAACGGATCGCCCTGGTGGCAATGCTGCTGACCGCTGTGAATCCCTGGCAGTTTATGCAGAGCCGCTGGTCGCTGGATTGCAATCTCTTCCCACATATTTTCCTGCTGGGATTTTATTTACTGCTTCTTGGATTGGAAAAACGACGCTATTTATACTTGTCCATGGTCTTTTTGGGACTGACATTTTACTGTTACGGTATCGCTGCCTATTCCGTAACTGCATTTCTTTTTGTATTCTTCATATGGTGCCTGTGGAAGCGCCGGCTGAAATTCCGGGAAGGATTGCTGTGCGCACTGATCTTTACGGTAGTGGCCCTGCCGGAAGTCATAGTTCTGGGAATCAACGCGGTACACTTTGGCAGAACCATAAGTACTCCGCTTTTTACCATGCCGTATTTTCCGGACAGTGTGAGAAGCGCAGATATTCTGCTTTTGAACTTTTCCTTTGCACAGCTGGGGAAAAATGCCTGGGCTTTGTTCAGCCATGTATTCCTGCAGCTGCCGGATATTTTCTTCAATTCGATTCCGGCTTTTGGCCCGTTGTATCATGTGTCGATCCCGTTTGTCTTTGTGGGGATCATTGTATTTACCATACAGCTCTTCCGGGAGAAAAATATTGAAAAAACAGACACAGATGCTGGCATTATGGGGCTTCCTGGTCACCGGGATCTGGGTCGGCCTGATCACTTATGAAGTTAACATTAACCGTGTGAATATTATTTTCTATCCGATCATCCTGTTATGTGCCTACGGAATCGGTCTGGCGGTTCGAAAATGGAAAAAGCTGTGGCCGGTGGTCGCAGCTGCCTATGGAATCAGCAGTATTCTGTTCTTCGGGACTTATTTTACTACCTATGCGGAAGAAAGCAGAGAGTACTATAACAAAGATTTCATGGAGGCGGTGGCGGAAGCGGATTCTCTGGAGGAATACGAAAGTCTGTACATCACCGGCAATCTGGGCTGGCAGTTCAACCGGGATGCCACGGAGATCCTGACCCAGTATGTCTGTAAGATAGACGCACAGTATTATCAGGGGAAGAGTAATGTCTCCAACGGAAGAGAGCTTCCGGCTTATGCGGACCGGTATCACTACATCTATCCAGAGCAACAGGCAGCAGAACTGGTGGAGATGGTGGGAGACGGCCTGCTGGTATTGTATCAGGGAGATCTGCAATACATTGATTTTTCCTATGATGTAGTGGATACGGTAGGAGATTATCTGCTGCTTACCGTACAGAATTGAGAGAGGACGCATATGAATATCATACTTTTATCGGGCGGTTCCGGACAGCGGCTTTGGCCCCTGTCCAACGAGATCCGTTCCAAGCAGTTTATCAAAATATTCCATACGGAAGACGGCGGCCTGGAGTCCATGGTGCAACGGGTATACCGGCAGATCCGGGAGGCGGATCCGGAGGCAAAGATCACGATTGCCACATCCAAGGCACAGATCTCTTCCATCCACAACCAGCTGGGAGAAAATGTCGGTATCAGCATGGAGCCCTGCAGAAGAGACACCTTCCCGGCGATTGCACTGGCGGTGGCATATCTGCAGGATGTGCAGGGAGTGACGGGAGAAGAGCCGGTGATCGTATGTCCGGTGGATCCGTACGTGGAAAAGGATTATTTCGAAGCCTTGCAGCGGCTGGAGGAGCGTGCGACACAGAGTGCGGCCCATCTGGTGCTGATGGGTATGGAACCGACGTATCCCAGCGAAAAATATGGCTATATCATTCCGAAAACAGCGGAAAATATCAGCCCGGTGGAAATGTTTAAGGAGAAACCGGACAAGGAGCAGGCAGCGGAATATATCAGACAGGGAGCGCTGTGGAACGGCGGAGTGTTTGCCTTCCGCCTGAATTACGTGTTGCAGAAAGCTCATGAACTTATAGAGTTTACCAATTATGAAGATTTGCTGGCAAAATATGAAACCCTACAGAAGATCAGTTTCGACTATGCGGTAGTAGAGAAGGAACCTGAGATCGAGGTCATGCGTTTTGCCGGAACCTGGAAGGATCTGGGTACCTGGAACACCCTGACGGAAGCCATGGACAGTGCATGCGTCGGGGAGGCGGTGCTCAATGAGACCTGCCGGAATGTCCATGTGGTGAATGAGCTGGATATGCCGGTGCTGTGCATGGGATTGCAGGATATTGTCGTGGCGGCCAGCCCCGAGGGGATTCTGGTATCGGACAAAGAGCAGTCAAGCTATATCAAACCATATGTGAGCAGTTTTACCCAGCAGGTCATGTTCGCAGAAAAATCCTGGGGTAGCTTCCGGATCATGGATGTGGAAAAGGAAAGTCTGACGATCAAAGTGACATTGAATCCCGGACATAAGATGAATTATCACAGCCATGAATTCAGGGATGAGGTATGGACGGTGATCTACGGAGAAGGCCGGGCAGTGATAGATGGTGAGGAACGCAGCGTAAAGGCCGGTGATGTGCTGCGTATGCCGGCGGGATGCCGGCATATGCTTCTGGCAGACACGGAGCTCCAGGTGATCGAAGTACAGCTGGGAAAAGATATCAGTGTACAGGATAAGAAAAAATATCCTCCTCTAAAGCCTTTATAATTGCTGTGCCAAACAGGAAACGTCCCTCTTCGTTGGGATGAACGGCATCCACCAGATAGCAGGCAGCATTTTGGGGATTCCATTGCAATGCCTCGTTGGTATTGAGAAAGAAAACGTTCATGGCTGCCGCGGTTTCTTCGGCACCGGTCACATAATCGTTCAGAATTTCATTCAGATCATTGTTGAAAGCGGTACCGTTGTCGAACGCTGTAATGAAATTCGAGGAAGCGATCAGAATTTCAGCATCCGGGTAAGCATCCTGCAGAGATTGTACCCCTGCTTGCAGACCGTCACGGTATTGCTCCACAGTATATCCCGTAAAATAGTCATTCAATCCGTAATTGATTACGAAACAAAGTTTTTTCTCCCCGGAGATTTCGGCAGTATCTTCCGATAAAAAGCGCTGTACGGCACTGGGGAAGGATTTGTCATCGGGGGTCAATTGTGTGGCGGAGGAACCTCCGATGGCATGGCTGTGAACGGAGGCTTTCGTCAGGGCACCGATAACGCCGGGGATGGAGGCAAAATCCTGATAGTTTCCGAATACGCTGTCACCGAAAAAGACGATGTCATAATCGGACAGATCGGAGTAGGAAGCAGGGGCATTAATGGCTGCCTGCACCAGGGTATCAAACTGTGTCAGACTGGAGTTATCGGCATCTATACCATGGTATTGCAAGGTGCCGCTCAATACCAGCAGCATGACGGAGCGGGCAGCGACAGCATTTAATTCCAGAGGAGTGTCATAGGCATCAGGATTGGAGATCAGCCATTCTTCTCCGCCGGGGAAGAACAGAGAGACATTTTCCCGGACAGACAGGGGAGCTGCCAGAACCTGCACCAGATTTTCGTAGGTTTCGGTGTCACTGCTGTGGGCCTGCCAGTATTCCAGAGAAGGACAGGAGAATACTATGGTAAATTCAACACCGGAATAAGAATCGACATATGCCAAAAGGTCCTCATCGAAAGAGGCATAAAATCGACTGTTATTATGGAAATTGCTGTTCCACAGCAGTAAGGGGTCCAAAATGAGCAATACGTGAGTGACCTCATTTCCGGAGGAAAAAGCAGTTTCCAGATAATCGGAGATATCGGAAAAGGAAGTCAGGCGATGGGAACAGCTGACAGCATCGTAACCCATATAGGTAGAGTAAATGTCTTCCGGGAAAGCTTCCGGCGCATACATGGAGCAGAAGACCCCCTGATAGGATTCCTGCTGCAGGCGCCCAAGATCGGCGGAACGTTTTCCGGGTTCATATATTTTCACATAGAGAATTCCGGCGGCTGTTACGGCAAGCAGCAGAACTACAATAACGATACCGGAAAAGAGTTTCCATGAGTTTATTTTCTTTTTCGTATTTGAACTCATAAGGCGAAGAGATCCTTTCTGTGAACAGTAAGTATGGATTTATAACGGTTTTATTATACCGCAGCAAAGCGGTGGATGCCAACACCATTGTTGTTTTTCTTCCTTCAGTATGATAAAATTAGTAAGTTGAGTTGACAAATGGAAGTATTTTTAAACATAGATGCCGAAAAGGATCAGACAGGAGGAGCTTTATGGAAGAATTAGCTGTTTTTGGAGGGAAACCGGTCCGTGAGAAGCCTATATTCTACGGACGACAGTATATTGATCAGGAAGATGTCGAGGCGGTGACCAAAGTATTGACTGCAGATGTGATCACCAGCGGACCGCAGGTCAGCGATCTGGAGAAGCACTTGTGTGAGATCACACATGCAAAATATGCAGTGGCAGTATGCAACGGAACTGCAGCCCTGCATCTGGCGGCTCTGGCAGCGGGTTTTGGCGAAGGGGATGAGGTTATCGTAAGCTCCATTACATTTGCAGCTTCTTCCAACTGTGTATTATATGCCGGTGCAAAGCCGGTCTTTGCGGATATTAACCCGGAGACTTATAATATTGATCCGGCATCCATTCGGAAGCTGATCACCCCAAGGACCAAGGCGGTTGTCGCAGTGGATTTCACCGGACAGGCTGTGGAACTGGATGAGATCAGAGAGATCTGCAAGGAGCATAACCTGCTCCTGATCGAGGATGCGGCGCATGCCATTGGGACAACCTATAAGGGAAAGCCGGTGGGAAGTCTGGCGGATATGACCTGCTTTAGTTTTCATCCGGTGAAAACGGTGACCGCGGGAGAAGGTGGTGCTATTACTACCAATGATGAAAAGCTGTATCGCCATTTGCTGCGTCTGCGTACGCATGGCATTACCAGAGATCCGGAAGAGATGGTACATCCTACCGACGCACGCTGGTATAACGAGCAGGTGGAATTGGGCTTTAACTATCGAATGACTGAATTTCAGGCTGCATTGCTGTTGAGTCAGCTGAAGAAGCTGCCACGGTTCTCTGAACGCAGAAAACAGATCCGCAAACGCTACAACGAGGCCTTCGCAGACATGCCGGAACTGATCCTGCAGAAGGAGATCCCGGAGTCTGACACGACCTGGCATCTGTATGTACTGCATCTGAATCTGGAGAATCTGAACTGCGACAGACGGCAGTTCTTTGACGCGCTGTATGCAGAGAATACCTGCCCACAGGTACATTATCTGCCGGTATACTGGCACTCTTATTATGAAAAACTGGGTTATGAAAAAGGGCTGTGCCCGAATGCGGAGAAATACTACAACGAAGTCATGAGTATTCCTCTGTACTACGGATTGACCGACGAAGACGTGGAAGATGTGATCCATGCGGTGAAAAAAGTGGTAGCATATTACACGAAGCTGAAATAGGATCCGACTGTGAAACCTGGACGGATAGCGGGAAAAGGCGGCATGAGACAGAAAACAGCAGAAAACAGTACGGGAAAAAGAAATAATGTCGAAAATTTCATAGAGATCGTTGTGTTTGCCGTACTGGTGGGGATTGCTTCGGCGGTTACTCTCTGGCTGTTTTACCGGCAGTGCGTGGAAAGTATGTTGGGGACGGGACTGTATCATTCCGATATGAAGGCGTACATTCTGGAAATGCAGGGACTGGACAGCGGTTACAGCTTTCCCTATCCGATCCTCTTCAAGCTGGCGGCAGTGATCCATCTGGTCACAGGCAGTCTGCCCACCGGAACGGAACTGGCCATGGCGCTGGCAGCGATGTTGCTGAACAGCGCAGCGATGATCGCCCTGAAAATAATGTTGGACAGGCACGTGGGGGCGGAGTTGCGTAAAGCCATGCCCGGGAAAGCCTGGCTTCCCGGCGTACTCACAGGAACGGTAGCGGTATCCCTGTTTTTCGTATCCATGGTATATCCGCCAACGGGAATCTATCTGCCGGGGATCAAGTACAAGTATCTGGGAGTATTTACGGCAAATCCTTTCCATAACGCTACGTATATGGCGGCGCGACCCTTTGCAATCCTGGCATTTTTCAAGTATGCAGAGCTGATGCCGCTGTATGAACAGGACAATGCCCACAAGGAGTATGGAAGAGATTATATCCTCTTTTCTGTTTATCTGTTACTGGCAACGATGGCGAAGCCGAGCTTTACGATCGTACTGGTGGGAGCCGCGGGAATTCTGATGCTGTGGAGAATGTTCCACAGCAAATTCCGGAACTTCATGCCCACCATTTGGCTGGGAGTATGCTTCCTTCCTACTTTTGCGGATCTGTTGTACCAGTTCCGCGGTGTGTTCGTCCCGCAGGAGGGACAGGAAGGCGGCATCGGTTTTACGCTGGGACATGTGTGGCTGCAGTATTGCGGTAATCTTCCGCTGGCTATCGGTCTGGCTGTCGGTTTCCCGATCCTGGTGCTTCTGTTGAACTATAAGGAGTTGTGCAGAGACAGCATTTACCGCTTCTCCTGGCAGATTTACGGTATGAGTTTTCTGATGGCGTTTTGCCTGTACGAGAAGGGATTCCGGGAGATGGATTTTAACTTTTCCTGGGGATATATGTACGGTATCTTTTTTGCATTTGTGGGAGCACTGTTGGTATTGCTGCGGGCTACCGGAAAGGCGGATACGAAGAAAAAAAAGGGACTGGTTGCGATACAATGGCTGGCCTATCTGTGGCATCTGGTGTGTGGATTGTATTATTTCTGGGGCTTTTTACAGGGTGCCATGTATTATTAGAAAATACTGTTTCCGTAGGATTTTCGTAAATAAGCCGTTTATAAGCATTCTCGTACAAAAAGTATGGTAAGATAGGATTTTTTGTACGAAATTTGTTCAAAATATTTTATTAACGAAAATAATAATTTTTTTAGGCTTGAAAAAACATATTTTTGTATTTTATTTGTGAATTTTGAGGTTTAAAATACAAACGAGAACTCCCGTGAACCGAATGGAATGTTATTTTATTCGATTCACGGGAGTTTTTTGCTTTTATGAATTTGAGTGACGTGTCAGCGTTCTGTTGCTGCGCCATGCTGCCAGACGCACCAGTCCATCATGGATCCCGGCGGCACAGTAAGGCATCAGCAGCAGGCTGTACACGAAAATATAGCGGGAATTGGCTTCCCAGATCGTGTGGAACAGGAAACCGCCCAGCACGGCGATCAGTCCCGTATAGGTGTAGAGGCAGAGGTTGCGGAAACGGAAATCGTCGTTGGCTGCGGCATTCGCGGAGCCATTGCCGGGACGGCGCTTTCTGACTGTAGCAATACAGAACAACAGCATGCCCAGATACAACACATTCTGCCAGGCATTGCCCCATTCGATATAAGCAGAGGCAAGAGAACCTTCATAGACTTCCTTCAAAAAGTCGCTTCGCCCACCGTAGGTGGCCAGAGTGGCCTGCCGGCTGGCATAAGTACCGTCTGCCCATTGAGACAGATGCTTGTGGAGATAGAAGTTCACGGCATAGCCGGGATGCTCCCGGAAATAGGCTATACGCTCGTTGATCGCCGCCCGGCTGATTGTATTGGCTGCGTCGGAATTCATCCCGGCAGCATCATAGGTATCGATATTGAAGCCGTTGTACCAGCCGCATCCCCGGGAAGATTCCTGCATCCCCATGGCAAAATAGGACATGGCGGTGACACCGGAACTTAAGGTATTGCCGGCTTTTTTCTCGTAGCACTTCTGCACCAGCGGCAGGACTCCCACGGAGGTAATGGTAAGACAGACTGCCATAGCCATCAGGCCGATGCACGCCCTGCCGCTGCGTCCCGGACGCAGCGCTTCGAAGAACAGCACCAGCAGCACAGCAATAATGAGGATCAGGGAGTTCTTGCGCAGCATCACACTTAAAGTAAGGAACAGGATACTGCCAAGGGCGGTAAAGACCGTAACTGCGGATAATGCGTGGGAAGTACCCACGACGTGGGTGCCGTCCGGGGAAGTGGTCTCCACGGAATGTGCCGGAATACAGTCTGCCAACAGCTTTAACAGAAGAAATAGTCCCACAGAAAGCATTGCGAAGGAAGGGATCTCGCCATAGACGAAGGAACTGTACAGGATCATAGGCAGGTTACAGCATACCAGAATCAGATAACAGCAGGAGACCGGTTCCCAATCATCCGGCCACAGATAGCGCAGGGAACGGTACTGGAACAGAACGGCCACGCACAGCAGGCAGACATAGACCAGCTTGACAAAATGCCAGGCGGGAGCGCTCAGCCCGGTGAGATTCCACAGGCGGAGCAGCAGCTCCAGAAAGGCCATCAGGCCGATCTGCTGTGGATAATAGGACAGATAAGAGACAGTGGGGTGGATAATATCTTTATTTCCAAGGATCCATTCAGCGGCAGCATTGTATACAGATAAGGCGTCCGCAGCAGGAACTGTGCGGCCGAAGACGATGAGCACCCCACCCAGAAGCAGGATCAGCCCCAGAGTAAAAACAAGCAGCCCTCGGCGGAATTTCGCACCGGCCTTGCCGGACAGAGACAGACAACAGGCAAATAAAAGCCCGTATCCGGCAAGCTCTGGCAGATTCCACAAGGGATTGTCAAAGCGCAGAAGCACCTGCTGGGTCTCCATGTTTTCGGCATAACAGGTAGTGAGAAAGCTGCCAATAAACAGAAAAACTGCCAGCAGCAGTGTCAGGATCTTTACGATATTTACAGACAGACGATAAAACTTTTGCATGGGAAAAGTCCTTTCTTGCCAGCAAGCACCGGCGAGAGACAGGAAGTCTTCCGGAACTTTTGAGCGCTGCATTTTCACGCTTGATTATAGCATAAAAAAACAGTGGCTGTAAATCAATAAGCGTGGTACAATAGTTTTATATATGCAAAAGGAAAGCCCGATTTATCAGGCGGTTTTGCAAATTTATGTGATGCTCTGAATGATAAAATGAAATACGAGGAATGGAAAATGGATAAAATTGCGGTATTGATTCCCTGCTATAACGAGGAAAAGACCATCGCCAAGGTGGTGTCGGATGTGAAAAAGTTCCTGCCCCAGGCAGTGACCTATGTATATGATAACAATTCCACCGACCGCACTGTGGAGCTGGCTACGGAGGCAGGAGCAATCGTACGCTATGAATATGCACAGGGAAAGGGAAATGTAATACGCCGGATGTTCCGTGAGATCGATGCGGAATGTTACCTGATGATCGACGGAGATGACACATATCCGCTGGATTGCGCACAGGAGATGGTAGACAGGGTATTGCAGCACCAGGCGGATATGGTGGTGGGAGACCGGCTTTCCTCTACTTATTTTACGGAGAACAAGCGCCCGTTCCACAATTTCGGCAACAGTCTGATGCGGGCGGGGATCAACAGCCTGTTTCATGCCAACATTAAGGATATCATGACTGGTTATCGCGCTTTCAGCTATGAATTTGTAAAGACGTTCCCGGTATTTTCCAAGGGATTCGAGATCGAGACAGAGATGACGATCCACGCGGTGAACTACAACATGCAGGTGGAAAACGTAGTGGTGGAATACCGCGATCGTCCCCAGGGCAGTGAGTCCAAGCTGAATACCTACAGCGATGGCTTCCGTGTGATCCGTAAAATGATGCAGCTGTACAAAAATTACAAGCCGCTGCACTTTTTCGGTATGCTGGCCCTGTTATTGATCGCTGTTTCCGTGATCCTGTTCGTACCGGTCTTCCTGGAATATCTGAATACCGGTCTGGTGCCCAGATTCCCGACACTGATCGCCTGTGGCTTTATCCTGCTGGCGGGGATCCAGTCGTTTTTTGCCGGTATGATGCTGGAAGTCATGGCGGCCAAGGACCGGAAAGATTTTGAATATCGCCTGAATCGCGTCCATGGGGAGCATCAGGTGCGTAAAGGGTTGTAATATGCAGGAAAAGAAAATTCTTCCCAGACGCAAAGGCGTTGTATTGCTGAGTGTTCTGGGATGTCTGTTTGTATTTTTTGCAAAAACAGAAAAAGATCTGGCATCTGCGGGAAACATCCTGTGGACGGCAGACTACATCGGAAGTACTTTGCTGTGGACGGTAGTGCTGGGGTGCCTTCTGGGATTTCTTGGAACCTGGGTGGTGCATCGACTTTGGAACCGGGCACAGACCGCCGAAGACACCGGGAAAAAGCAGGCTGCATGGTATGCCCGCCTTTCCGCCTGGCTGCAGCGCCGCTCCGGTGTGCAGATATTTTTCGGAAGTCTGTTGTTTCTGCTGTTGGCCTGGCTGCCGGTATATCTGGCATATTATCCCGGAATCTGTGCCTATGATGCACCGGTGCAGACGGGACAGATCATGGAACATTATTATTTCGATCATCACCCCATTGTGCATACTCTGTTTCTACAGGGGATGCTGTGGCTGGGAAGTCATATCTTCGGCAGTGTGAATGCCGGAATGGCATTCTATACGGCAGTACAGATGCTGTTGCTTTCGGGAAGCATGGCTTATGGAATGCTGGTACTGCATCACCGGAAAACTGCCGCAGGGTGGCAGCTGGCCATTCAGTTACTGGGGATGTTTTTCCCGTTTCACTGGTATATGAGTGTCAGCATGACCAAGGACACGGTATTCAGTGCATTTTTGCTGTTGCAGCTGGTCAGTCTCGCAGATCTGCTGTGGGAAGACCGCAATGCCTGGCGGCCCGGGATCCGGGATCTGCTGTTTGCCCTGGGAACCGTGGGGATGATCTTATTCCGTAACAACGGAAAATATGCAATGATCGTATTGTTGGCTTTTACATTCCTGACCTTTTGTTTCGGAAAAAAAGCGAGGAAGCTCTGGGGGAGACTGCTGGTGGTATGCGGAGCAGCTTTCTGCGTAGGGCTTTTTGTGCTGTCTGCGGTATTTTCCGTCACGCATGCGGAACAGGGAGACCGCCGGGAGATGCTGAGCATGCCGATCCAGCAGTTATCCCGCTGTATGATCTATCACGGGGGAGTCAGCGTCCTTGCGGAGGATGACAATACCATGGATGCGGCGGACAAAGCACTGATCAATGATTTTATTCTGGATGAGGCGTATCGGGATTATGATCCCGGAATTGCGGATCCTGTCAAAAGACATACCAACACTTATGTGGCACGCTACCGTTCCGGTGAATTTATCCGGGTATATCTGCACCTGCTGACGCAGTATCCGGGAGATATGATCAATGCGGCACTGGCTACCAATGCCGGGTTCCTGTCTCCGTTTGATACGACCCATGCGGATGTGAACCGTGTGGAGGGCAGAGCAGGATTAAGCTATGTGCAGACCAGATGGGAAGAAGACACGCTGAATGACAGAGGGATCTACAAGGACAGCAAATGGCCGTGGCTCTTTGAACAGCTGGAGAGCTGGGCGGAGAACAACAGTTATCTGCGGATTCCGGTATTGAAATATCTCTTCGTGCCGGGAAGCTATCTGTGGCTGTATCTGGCCCTGGCAGCAGTGCTGGTGATCGTAGACAGGAAGCGGTTCTGTCTGCCCTTTGCCATTGTGGCAGGCTATTACGGGACCATGTTGTTCGGGCCCACCGTACAGATGCGATATGTATATCCGGTGATGCTGGCGCTGCCTTATGTACTGGCGCTTGTCACCGGCAGGAGGAAAAATGGATAAACTGATCATCGGTGCGGGACTGTATGGCTTGTACGCGGCCCTGTACTGTGGAAAAAAAGGACAACAGGTAGAGGTACTGGAGATTGAACAGGCTCCTTTTACCAGAGCCACATATATCAATCAGGCCAGAGTTCACATGGGCTACCATTATCCCAGATCTCTGTCCACCGCTATGAAATCAGCGGGGTATTTCAAGCGTTTTGTGGAGGACTATTCCTTCTGTATTCATACGAAGTTTGAGCAGATTTACGCGACTTCCAGCCATTTTTCCTGGACAGACGCAACCGAGTTCCGCAAATTCTGTCAGGATGCGGGGATCCCCTGCAAACCTCTTCCGGTGGAAGAGTATTTTCAGCCTGGCTTGTGTGATGGAGCGTTCCTGACGGAGGAATATACGTACGATGCCCATATTTTGCGGGATTACCTTATGGAGGAGATTGCAAAATATCCCGGCATAAAGCTGCATTTCGGACGGAAGATCACGGAGATCGAAAAGCAGACGGACTGTTATGAGGTGACGGCACTTCACGAAGGAAAACAGGAGGTCTACCGGGCTCCCTTTGTCCTGAATGCCACCTATGCTTCTGTGAATCAGATCCTGAGGAAAGTAAAGGGCGCAGAGACGCAGGATTTCGGACTGAAATATGAACTGTGCGAGATCATTCTCTGCAAAGCCAGCGATAAGATCCGGAATATCGGTTTTACGGTAATGGATGGCCCCTTTTTCTCCATTATGCCGTTTGGAAAGACCGGTTATCATTCCCTGACTTCGGTAACCTTTACTCCTCATAAGACCAGCTATGATGCGACACCACAGTTTCCCTGTGTGGGAGAGAATGGCAACTGCTGTCAGGGAGGTTTTCTGGGGAACTGTAACGATTGCCCCGGCAGACCGGAGAGCGCCTGGGAGTATATGTCCACACTGGCACGGAAATATATGCGGGAAGAGTATGCGTTCAGCTATGAGAAATCTTTGTTTTCCATGAAGCCCATTCTGAAGGCTTCGGAGATCGACGATTCGAGACCCACAGTAATCCGGGCTCTTTCCGAAGATCCTGTTTTTATCAGTGTATTATCGGGCAAGATCAATACCGTATATGATCTGGATCCGTTTTTAGATTAATCGCGAAGAAAAAGGAAACATTATGGAGAAAGAAGCAATACAGAATAAAGAGAAAAATTTCGTATCCTGCGTGCTGTATCTGCACAACGATGGAAAAAATATCAGAGAGTTCCTGAAGACTGTCTGCGGGACCATGGAACAGAATTTTGAAAAATATGAGATCGTCTGTGTGAATGACTGCTGCATGGATGATACCATTGAGGAGATCCACCGCTATCTGGAAGAAAGCAATACCCGCCATGTGGTGAGCCTGATCAATCTGAGCTTTTATCAGGGGGTGGAAATGGCCATGAACGCCGGAAGAGATCTGGCTGTTGGAGATTTTCTCTTTGAATTCGACCGTTGTCTGCTGGATTTTGAACCGTCCCTGATCATGGATATCTATCATAAGGCATTGGAAGGCTATGACGTGGTGGCTGCGGCACCGAAGCGGGATGTAGCATTTACCTCCAGACTTTTCTATGTGGTGTACAATTTGGGAAGCCGTAATACCCATAAGCTGCGTCAGGAACGTTTCCGCATTATTTCCAGACGGGCAGTGAACCGTGTGAACCAGATGAATGCGTATATTCCTTACCGCAAGGCCATGTATATGAACTGCGGACTGCGGGCGGAGACCATAGTCTATGACAATAAAGAGATGGCAAAGGGAACCAGGAACCGGGAAGAGCGGAATACCCGCAGCAGTCTGGCTCTGGATACGCTGATCATTTTCACGGATGTACTGGAGAAATTTTCCATGCTGATCAGTAGTATTCTGTTTGTAGTCATGGTGATCATGTTCGGGTGGATCGTTTATTCCATCTTCAGCACGGTACGCCCGGTGGAAGGCTGGATGAGCCTGATGACTCTGATTTCTTTTGGATTTTTCATGATGTCGGTGATGCTGACATTGATCTTCAAATACCTGTCCGTCATTCTGAATATGAGCTTTAAGAGACAGCGTTATGTAATAGAAGGAGTGGAAAAACTGACAAAATGATGTTTACGATAATTTTTCCGGTATTAAATGAGCGTCTGCGGCTGGAAAGCGGTGTGACACGGACGGTGGAGTATCTGCGTAAGATCGCATTTGAAGATTATGAGATCATTATTGTGGATAACGGTTCCGAGGACGAGACCCCGCAGATCGCGGAGATGCTCTGTCAGAAATATGAAACAGTAAGATATGAGAGAATCAATGTCCGCGGTGTCGGTGCGGCTTTCCGCAGAGGTGTGGAATTGAGCCACGGTGACGTGGTGGGATATATGGACATTGACCTGTCTACCAATATCAAACATCTGGGAGAGGCAATCCATCTTTTTGAAACACAGCCTCAGATCGAATACATTAACGGCAGCCGTTTCGCCAGAGAATCCGATACAAAGGGAAGAAAATGGTATCGCAGGATCACGTCCCAGGGACTGTTGATTCTGTTGAAACTGTTCCTGCGGATGAAGTCCACGGATGCCATCTGCGGCTTTACCTTTGTACGCAGACAGACTGCTCTTTCCCTGATTGAGGGCTGCAGTCAGGATAACGGCTGGTTCTATATGATCGAATTCCTGTTACGGGCGGAGAAGCGGGGTGTGAAGATCCTGGATTACCCGGTGGAGTGGCAGGAAGATTACAATACTACCGTTAAGGTATTTAAGACGATCTGTAATTATCTGGTACAGATTGCAAGATTGTTTAACGAGTTTTATATTAAGAAGCATATATAAGATGCCAGGGGAAAAAGGTCTAAGCCCACATGAACTCGCTCATAAGTGCGTAGCACGGAACAATCTGTAGGCATCAAGGTTGAGGGCTTTTGCCCCGGAAACGGAAGAAAGAAGGATAATACCATGGCACATATTAAAAGAATCGATCTGACAAGAGATGTGGAGGCGCATGCGGAAGCCTACCGGAAAGCCATTGAGAACGTATGTAAAGAGACCGCTTTTTCCGGCGGAAAATATGCAGATGCCTTTGACAAAGAGTTTGCCGCCTATGTGGGAAGCAAATTTGCCAGTGGTGTCAACAACGGTACCTCCGCTTTGCATCTGGCAATGCTGGCATTGGGCGTAGGCCCCGGGGATGAAGTGATCGTTCCGGCCAATACTTATATAGCAACTGCATGGGGGGTAAGCTATACAGGAGCCACACCGGTGTTCGCAGACTGTACGCCGGATACCTGGGAGATCGATCCTTCCGTACTGGAGGCTAAGATCACGGAAAAGACGAAAGGCATTATCGGTGTTCACCTCTACGGTCAGCCTTTTGACTATGAGGGAGTCCGCAAGATCGCAGACCGTCACGGACTGTTTGTGGTGGAGGATTGTGCCCAGGCTCACGGAGCAAAGTTTGAGGACAGAAATGTGGGAACGCTGGGAGACCTGGCCTGCTTCAGCTTCTACCCGGGCAAGAACCTCTACGCCTTTGGTGAGGGCGGCAGTGTTACCTGTCAGGAAGAAAAATATTATAAGCATATCGACCGTCTGAAGAATCAAGGCTGTGATGTGCGGTATTATCATGATGAGATCGGTTACAACTACCGGCTGGAAGGTCTGCAGGGGGCAGTGTTGAGTGTCAGCCTGAAATATCTGCCGGAGTGGACGAAGAGACGGCAGGAGATCGGACATCGTTATCTGAAGGAGATCACAAATCCGTTGATCACCATGCAGAGACATCCGGAGAACACCACTCCGGTTTTCCATCTGTTTGTCATCACGCTGCCGGATCATGAGGACTTTATCCGGTATATGGCAGAAAATGATGTGGAATGTAACATGCATTATCCGGTACCCTGCCATTTACAGAAGGCTTATGCCAATCTGGGCTATCAGCCGGGAGACTGTCCCAATGCGGAATATCTGGCCGCACACTGCGTGACCCTGCCGCTGTTCCCGGAGATGCGGGAGGATGAGATCGCCAGAGTGATCGATCTGTGCAATGCCTACAGACAGGCATAAGGAGTGAATATTATGCAGGATACCATGCGGACAGAAATAAAAAAGCGGATAGCGCCGGAACGGATTCCCGGAGTTTACCGGGATACCGGAGCAGGAATCTATTTACGGCTGATGACCCGTGAGGATACCGACCGGATCGTGGCATGGCGCAACAGTGATGCCGTGCGGAAAAATTTTATCTATCAGGCTCTTTTTACCAGAGAGTCCCATGAGAACTGGATCCGGACCCATGTGGAGACCGGCGATGTGGTGCAGATGATCATCTGTGATCTGGCAAACGACAAGCCACTGGGATCCGTCTATATCCGGGATATTGACAGACATCATAACAAGGCGGAATACGGTATTTTCATCGGAGAGGCCGATGCCAGAGGCAGAGGTGTCGGTACGGCAGCGGCAAAGCTGATGCTCCGGTACTGCTTCGAGGAAGAACAGCTGCACAGAGTGTATCTGCGGGCTCTGTCGGAGAACGGGCAGGCGGTCCGCAGCTATGAAAAAGCGGGATTTCGCAGAGAGGGCCTGCTGCGGGACGATGTGTGTATTGAAGGCGACTACCGGGACATCGTCTGGATGGCGGCAGTGAATTCCGGAAATGATCAGGAAAACGAGGAATAGAACACAATTATGAAAAAAGTAAGTTTTGTAATCCCCTGTTATCGCTCGGAACATACCTTACCCCATGTGGTGAAGGAGATCCGGGAAAAAATGCAGGAACTCACGCAGTATGAATACGATATTTTTCTGGTGAACGATGCTTCCCCGGACAATACCATGGGAACCATAAGGGATCTGTGTGATAAATATGACAATATCAAGGGAATCGGCTTTGCCCGGAATTTCGGACAGCATGCCGCACTGATGGCGGGACTTCGTCATTCCGACGGCGATTACGTGGTGTGTCTGGATGATGACGGACAGACACCGGCGGATGAAGTGGACAAGCTGCTGGGCAAGCTGGAAGAGGGTTTCGATGCCGTTTACGCCAGATACGAACATAAACAGCATTCCGCATTCCGGAATATGGGAAGCAAGGTCAATGAGCTGATGACCCGGATGATGCTGGATAAACCGGCGGATCTGTATATTTCCAGCTATTTTTCAGTGAAGAGATTCGTGGTGGAGGATATGATCCGCTATGAGAATTCCTACCCCTATGTCATTGGACTGGTGCTCCGGGCCACCAAAAACATTACCAATGTGGCGGTGTGTCACAGGGAAAGAGAGGAAGGCAGTTCCGGATATACATTGAAAAAGCTGCTGGGCTTATGGTTCAACGGATTTACCGCATTCTCGGTGAAACCGCTGCGGATTGCCACTACACTGGGTGTGGGATGTGCCGGTATGGGCTTCCTCTATGGAATCTATACCATTATCAAGCGTCTGGTGAATCCTAATGTGCCCATGGGCTTTAGTGCCCTGATGGCAGCCGTGGTATTTTTCGGCGGCATGATCATGATCATGCTGGGACTGATCGGGGAATATGTGGGACGTATTTACATCAGCATGAATAATTCTCCCCAGTATGTGATCCGGGAAAAGATCCATCTGGGTGAGGAAGACCGGTAAATCGAAATAAAACAGAAGGGTAACAGGAAAACGGATGAAGAAAGAACGTTTTGTGGATTGGTGGAAACAGGACAAACGTTATATGACACTGCTGAAAGCGGTACTGATGGCACTGCTTCCCCTGCTCTGCTGTCTGGTACGGACGGCAGCGGAAGGAAGAAGCATCGGACAGGTGTATCTTCCGTCTTCGGAATGGAACGACGAATTATTCTATTTCAAGCAGGTGGAGGGAATCGTGAATTACGGTTTCCCCCGGGGATATTTCGGCTTTAACGAAAGTCATGCGCTGCAGCTGTCCTTTGCGGCATGGAGTCCGGTGCTGGTATTCCCCTGGATCCTGTGGGGACTGCTGTTCGGCTGGAATCTGCTGTCTCCGGTGATCTGCAATATCGTGCTGCTGACAATCACCATGTTTGTATTTGTCTGGCTGGTGAAGCCCACCTGGAAACAGCTGGGGATCCTGACGGTATTGTTCAGCCTGTATTCCCTGTTTGTCAGATATATGCTGTCCGGTATGCCGGAGGTGATCTGCTTCAGCTTGCTGATCCTGTTCTACGGACTGGCCATGAGCTATCTGAAAAAGGAGAGCCGCGGGAAACTGATCGCCATGTTCGTGATCTCGGTACTGCTGACCCTGATGCGGCCTTATATGCTGCTGTTTCTGGCTCTGGCCTGCTATTTCTGGATCTGCCGTAATAAAAAGGCAGGGTGGATCGGATCGATTCTGATAGTGGCGGCAACGGGAATTACCTATGCCCTGATCAAACATTATCTGGGAGCGGAATATTTTACACCGCTGTTTTATACGGACTGGATCACTACCTTTTTCACTGATGGGATCGGCGCGGGCTTCCGCAACCTTTTCGGAACACTTTACTGGAAAGGACTGGAATTCTACAGACATTGTATCGAAGGGGGACGGAATGGCCTGGCTTCCGGAGCCTTTTTTGACGGTTATCTGTTGGTACTGCTGATCCTGTTGGTGCAGAGTTTTCTGGACATCCGCACACTGCGCCGGGCGAAGCGGGTGGAACGGATCGCTATGGAGCCGGAGGATAAGAAGGTACGGGAGGCGCTGTTCGGACCGTACACACTGACAGAGGACAGAAAACGGGAACTGCACAACCAGCTGGTTATTGAAGTGCATTTTGCCCTGAGCCTCATCGCCATGCTGTTCGCACATTTGCTCATGTACAAAATGGTGGAAGGCAGCAAACATTTCCTGACCTTTATCGCAGCAGGCATTTTCATCGTCAGTATGCTGGAGACCAGATATTATAAGAAAGCGGTGCTTCTGGGAGCGGCTTTCCTGTATCTGTACAGCTTCAAGGCGGTGGAGCCTTATGACTATCAGATTCCCTATGTGACAGAGGAACGGCAGGCACAGGTGGAGTACTGGCGGGAAATCTTCTCGGAAAAACTGGCCATGGACACAGAACAGGTGCCGAATTATGAGAATGTAGTGATCTGGACCTTCGGAGATGAGACCCCGGAAGGCCATCAGAATCTGAAATGGCAGCTTTTGTACAGTGCACCGAAGGGCTTTGGCATCAGCTGCTGTGAACGGGAATATATTACGGAGCATCTGACAGAGCTGCAGAGTCGTTATCTGGCAACGGTGAGCGGTGGAGCCATCGATGAAATGTGCCGGACGGCAGGGTATGAAGAGCTCGGCAGGGATGCGGATATGGTGCTGTACCGGAGATACTGATAAAAGATCGAAAGATATGGAAAAAGATTTTGAAATCTGATATGTGAAAAAAGACAGAACGGGAAGGAACTATAGACGTAATGAAGACACAGAGAAGAAAACAGCATAATTTCACAGAGAACAATATGTGGGCACTGCTGTGGCATGGACTGCCGGTGGCAGCATTGCTTCTCTGGGGAGCCTTCTGCATTACCAACAGCCTCTGGTATGATGAGGCTTATTCGGCATCCATGGTATCCCTGCCCTGGAAGCGGCTGATCTATATTACAGCCACGGATGATCACTCACCGTTTTACTATGTGTTGTTAAAAATCTTCTATCATCTGTGCGGCGGAGGAACCCATTTCTGGGCACTGAAGCTGATGTCCGTGCTGTTCATGCTGGGATATATGCTGCTGGGAAAATATTATGTGGCAAAATTGTTTGATCGTAAGATTTCGGTGTATTTTGTGCTGTTTTCCCTGCTGATGCCGATCTTCAGTGTACAGGCGGGAAATGTGAGAATGTATGCGGTGGCCCTGTTCTTTCTGACGTTGACGGGACTGTCTGCCTATGACATTTTCAGAGAGCCGACCCGGAAAAAATGGATCGTATTCTGCATCGCCAGTATCGGCACGGTATATTGTCATACCTTTGCATTGATCCAGACGTTCTTATTCTATCTGCTGTTTTTCGCGGTGATCCTGATCTGCCATAAGAAGGAGCTGATCAAGGGGTATTTTATCTCCGGATTTACGGTGGCGCTGGTGTTTTCTCCCTGGCTGGCGGTGACGATCCGGCAATTTGTCCTGCGGATGCGCTACGATGACGGTTCCACTGCGGAACTGGCAACGCTGTATTCCGTGATGGATTATTGTAAGGAATGGTTCTCAGCGGTGGAGACTCCCATCGGCATTGTCGTACTGTTGGGAATGGCATTATGTCTGGTACTCAGTTACGGAGCCGTGGACTGGGTGAGACACAATCATAACATTGCACCGGCCATCGCGTTTGGCACATTTGCCCTGACGGGTATCGTGGGAGGCGTGATCTCCGCTACGGTCAATAACTGTTTTATGGGCCGTTATGCATTCCCGGGCATGGGCTTTGTCATGCTGTGGTATGCCGTGGGATTTGCACAGATCACGGAGAACACAAAAGGCAAAAGCAGGAAAATATGGGCTGCAGGCCTTCTGGGAACGGCAGGTCTCTGCTTCCTGTTACAGTATACCTCCGAGATCAGGCTGGAATATGATGACGGTCTGGAAACCTACGAGAATTTCGTGGAGGAATACATGACGGAGAATGATGCGATCATCGGACCGTATACGCATACGATCTTTTTGAATGTGTATCATCCTGAACTGCATTACTACACGATCGCATATAAGCTGTACAGTCTTCCTTTTGTGAATACGGAAGCACTGAGCAGTTACAGTCAGCTGGACGCTTATGATAATCTGTGGTATATCTGCTTCCAGGGGGGCTACCCCAATGAAATGGAAGATGAGTACAGCTATGAACAGGTATTGGAATTTCATTATATGTATTATGATTTTGCAATCTTTCGACTGGAGAAGCTGGAGGAAGAGTAGCACAGTAATGGACGAATAAGAAAAAGGAATGGATGAAAAGCATGGAAAAAGTGATGCAGAAATGGAAGAGCTACGGGAAACACTTCCAGCAGAACCGCCTGTATATGGGAATCCTGTTACTGACAGCGGTGTGTGCCTACGGCTATAAGGTGACAAATGCAACCATCGGCATCGATGATACGCCATCCTTATATTATTTTGAAGAAGGACTGATCGCCATTGTGGGGCGGTGGGTTCTGTTTTTGCTGAATAAGGTGGTATCGCTGGCAGAGTTTGTTCCCTTCGTGACGGATTTTGCGGCAGTTGTGATACTGGTGCTGGCAGCGGTCGTCTGGTCTGCATTGTTTTATTCTGTATTGGGAGAGAAGGTTCCGACGGCAGGCTATGCTTTCTTCGGTGCTGTCTTTCTCTCCAGTCCCCTGATCAGTGAAGTCTTTACTTATTTCCTGCATAACGGTATCGCCATTGGCTATCTGTGCTGTGGCATCAGCCTGTGCTGTGTCAGGGAATGGCAGAGCAGTACCCGGAAAATGCAAAAAGGATCCGGTATCCGGCAGAAACTGGGATGCCTGGCAGTGGCAAAGATCCTGACGGCGGCAGTCTTTTTATGGATCGCCATGGGATGTTACGAGTCCTTTATGATCCTGTGGCTGGCGGGGCTGATGTTCTTGCTGCTGACGGAGCGGATCGCACGGGGACGTCAGGAGAAGGACATATTTGCCACACTGGCGGCCGGTGCGGTGGCGGCGCTTGTGGCCATTGTGCTGCGTAGTGTGATGATCGTGGTAGTGACGAAAGCATTTCACCTGGAATATCTGCGGGGAGAGGCGGTACAGCGTTCCGTGACGGAAATGCTGGGCTGGATGCTGCAGCCGGGGGCTTTCGGGGAGCTTGCCATGATCCTCAAGAGGACCTTTGTGCTGTATGGTGTGTTTGCCTATGCGTATCTGCCGATCCGGATTTTTATATTATCAGCGGCTGCGATCCTTGTGGTGACGCTGGTGCGGGTGATCCGCGGCAGAGATCTGTGGGCACTTCTGTTGTTGCCTGCCGCTTATTTGGCAGCGTTTTCTCTTCTGTTCATTGAAGGAAAAGCCACATTGTACCGTTCGGCACAGTTCCTGCCGGTCTTCTGTGGATACGGAGCGTTGCTTTTTGTGTATGGGATCTGGCAGCTGACGGGAACTTTGACCCCAAAAGCGAAGAATACGGCTGGCAGAAAAATCTCTGCTGGTGTGAGGGCACTTGCAGTTCTGGTGCTGGCGGTGATCCTCTGGAACCAGTGTATGGATATGACCAGATGGTTCTATATTGACAAGAAAAAATATGATGCGGCAGTGAAGACCGTGGATCAGATTGCAATGGATCTGGAACGGGACTTTGATACTTCAAAACCGGTGATCTTCACGGGAAATTATGATATTCCCTATAGCATAGTTCAGGGTGCCTATGTGAGCTACAGCAGCCCTGTTTATTATAAGATGAAACGATTGGCGGATCTGGTGGACCCGGATCTGCTGGATAAGTACAATCGTGGATCCAGAGGAGTGTGGGTGGCACAGACACCGGCACTGTCTGTTATCGACTGGGGACGCTATGCCTTTGATTCCGATGCGGAGCTGGTGAAATTTTTTGAGATGCACGGTCATCAGCTGGTGGCTCTGGAGGACATCAGCCTCTATGCGGCAGCGGAAGAAGAGTCTCTGGATCTGCCGGAATATCCGCAGGAGGGATATATTGTAGATAAGGGGGACTATATTATTGTTCACTTCTGATGAAAAACCTGCAATAGGCAGACAGATCAACCGGTTCCTCCTGTGGCTGGACAGGATCCCTCTCTGGTGGACCGGAATTTTGATCGTGGTTGTATTTTTTTCCCCCTATTTTATTCTGGGGGATGGCTGCATCTTTGAGATCAACGACCAGCTGGATGAAAGCATTATGAATTATATGCTTCCCGCCAGACATTTATGGGACGGCAGTACGGTATATCCGGAGATGCTGGGAGGGGTCAATGCCAGCGGTATGCAGCCGTCGGCCATTCTATTCCTGCCGCTGTATTGTCTGTTTTCTGCCAGGGTGGCGTTTCTTACACAATACATGATCTGCTTTGTGCTGGCGTTTCTGGGAATGTATCTGTTGGTAAAGGAGAGCACGGAGAGCAGTATTCTGGCGGTGATAGCCGGGGCATGTTTCTGTGTGCTGCCCTTATATCCGGTCTACGGTCTTTCGGAATTCGGCATTCCTTTGGTGGCATATGCCTTTCTGTGTCTGTGGAAACGGAAAAGAATCCTTCCCGCATTGATGTGTACGTTACTGTTCGGCCTGACCAGCCACCTGGTGTATACCGGTTATGTGGTGCTGGGATTGTGGCTTTTGGCACTCCTTGTTGACTTCTTTCAGAAAAGAAAGAATAAATGGCCGGTTCTGGGATTTGCAGAATTGCTGGTGACTTATGTCATTGTCAACTGGTCACTGATCCTGGAGATTCTGGTGGGAGACAGCAGTTATGTCAGCCACCGGGAAGAAATGGTGTCTTCCGCGACTCCCTTTTTTGAGACTTTTTGGAGCCTCTTCCGGAACAGCGCACAACACGCACCGTCCTTACATAAATATCTGATCCTGCCGATTGTCATATTCCTGCTTCTGGGAGCATTTTGCAAAAAGGAAGAAACGGACAGAATGATATACAAGGCGGCTGTTATCAACTTTTTATTCCTGATCGGCATCGCATTGTTTTATGCATTTTGTCATATGACGGTGGTCGTTGATTTCAAAAACAGCGTCACGGGATTTTTACACTATTTTCAGATCCACCGGTTCTATTGGCTGTATCCTGCGGACTGGTATCTGGAGTTCGCACTGGCGGCAGCGGTATTGTGGAGAACGAAAGTGCCGCATACCGACAGCAGGATGCTGCCGGGAAAACTGGTGATCCTGGCAGTGTGTCTGTTGCCGACGCTTCAGCTGTTGAAAGTGAATTCCGGAATGTATCTCAATGTGAACCAGATCAATAACGGATCCGGAATCACGGGATATATCTCCTGGGAAAGCTGGTTTTCAGAGGATCTGATGCAGGAGATCGATGATGCGATTGGCCGGGACAAGAGCACCTATCGTGTGGCACATCTGGGAGTCAGTCCCGCACCGGCACTGATGCATGGTTTTTATACGGTGGACGGATATTCCAACAATTATCCTCTGGAGTACAAGCACAGATTCCGGGAAGTTATTGCACCGGAGATTGAGAAAAACGAAGAAGTGCGGGTATACTTTGATACATGGGGGAACCGCTGTTATCTGTTCAACAGCATTACCGGCAATTACATGCGCCTGCAAAAGGGAAACACACTGGTCTATGAAGGCCTGGAATTTGACATGGAGGCATTGCGGGAACTGGGATGTGAGTACCTGTTCTCCGGAGCTGAGATCGGCGATGCCGACAGGATGGGCATGGAACTTGTGGGATACTTTGAAACAGAAGACTCTTACTGGGGGATCTGGGTGTATCGACTGTAACAGTTCTGCTCATAGAATGACAGAATCGTTGCCTTGTGTGCAAGCACCCAGGCACCAATTCTGTCATTCTATGGCTGAACTGTTGCCCCAACTTTCTTAAAATTTCATAAGATTTTTTACTGGAAGAGAAAAGTGTGCTATAGTGTAACTATTCATGGAATCCGCATTGCAGCGATTCTGCGGATGGGGAGTGAATAGTTACTAAATTATACGGCAATAAGCAATAATAGAGATTATATATGAAAGACAGAATCTATATCTGTCACACATACTATCATGTATATGTGACTTTTTTAAAAGAACTGAAATTAAGGGCGGAGGCAGATCCTGCGAAGAAAGCAGGGGCTGCTACTTTAGTGCTGTCCAAAATGTCCAATAATTTCGAGAACCTGAAATCCCGGGTGGAGAGCACGGGACTGTTCGAAGAGGTACTGGAATTCGATGAGAAGCGTGAAGATTTCTTCCCGGAACTGGAAAAATACCGGGAGGACACCGGAAGCTTTCTGGGGAATCTGAAGAACCGGATCCGCTTTACGAAGGAGTACGCCAGACTCGAGGCTTCTTATGTGCCGGTAGATCTTCGGACTTACAAGGACATTTATGTCTACTGCGATTCCGATCCCATCGGCTACTACCTGAATCAGAACCATATCCGCTATCATGCCGTGGAAGACGGCCTGAACTGTCTCAAGAATTTTGACGCGGCGCGATATGACAACCGTGGACATTTTAAGATCAAGGCATTCCTGTCCATGTATCTGAACCTGATCTTTGTTCAGAACGGCTACGGAAAATACTGCATGGATATGGAAGTAAATGACATTTCCGCCATCCGCTATCCCTGTCCCCGATATATCGAACTTCCCAGAAAGCCGCTGGAAGACCGGCTGACAGCGGAGGATAAGCAGCTGCTCCTGCAGGCATTCGTGAGAAATAAAGACGAACTGGAACACCAGATCGAAGAGAGCAATAAGGTGGGAGATAAAATATTGATCCTCACGGATCCGGTATGCACACTGGATGTGAGAGAACAGATCTTCCGGGATATTATCAAAATGTATGAAAAAGAGGGCACCATATTTTTAAAGCCCCATCCCAGAGACCTGCTGGATTACCAGAAGCTTTTTGTGGAATATCCCCAGTTCGATGCATCCATGCCCATGGAGATGCTGAACTTTTTCCCGAATCTGCGTTTTAAAAAGGTGGTAACCATATTTACGGAGGTAAAGGGACTTCCTTTTGCGGATGAAGCGGTACGCCTCGGACCTGATTTTATGGATGCCTATGAGGATCCACTGATCCACAGACAGAATGAACAGATATAAGTTTGGAGACCGTCAATGATACAGATCATCAAGAAATTACGTGTCCTGCTGGACAAAAAACAGAAAAGAACCATGGTGGGACTCATTATCCTCATGGTGATCAGTGCCTTTTTGCAGACTGCCGGTGTGGGAATGCTGGTGGAGGTCATGCAGATCGTCATTGATCCCGAAGCGGTACAACACAGCCGGGTGGCGGAAGCCTGCTATGAGATCATGGGTGTGGAGAGCTATCGTACGTTCTCCATTATTGTCATGGTGCTGCTGATTCTGGTATTTGTGGTGAAGAACCTGTTTACTTATGTACAGCAGAAGCTGACTTTATCCTTTGTCTATACGAACCAGTTCCGCACTTCCGAGCGCATGATGCGTAATTACCTGCGCAGAGGTTATGAATTTTATCTGAATGCGGATACCGCTGTGGTACAGCGCAGTATCACTTCCGATGTCAACAATATGTATGCACTGATCCTGGCACTGTTACAGCTGTTATCCGACAGCGTGGTTTCCCTGTTTGTCATCAGTTATTGCTTTATTTCCAGCGGTACCATGACGATCCTGATGGCGGTGGTATTGCTTCTGTTGATGTGGCTGATCAAGAGAGTGCTGAAGCCCATCATGTACAAGGCCGGTAAGGACAATCAGGACTATTACAGCAGTCTGTTCAAATGGATCTCCCAGACGGTACAGGGTATCAAGGAAGTAAAGATTTCCGGCAAGGAGCAGTATTTCGTATCCGAGTACCGCAAATGCGGAAAAGGCTACGTGGATGCCGTACAGCGTTACAGCCTGTACAATCAGGTGCCGAAGCTGCTGATCGAGACAGCCTGCGTTGCCACTATGGTAGGATACATGATCTTTCTGGTGGCCACCGGTGTGCCTACAGAAAATATGCTGACAGTGTTCGGAACTCTGGCGGCAGCGGCACTGGTACTGTTGCCCTGCGTGAACCGTATCAACAACCAGATCAATTCCATCGCCTATTTTGAACCTTTCTTCATGGGTGTCAGCGATAATTTACAGGATGAGATCAACGGACAGAATATCGACATGTCCTTTGCTACCGATGAGGATGAAAAGCTGGATGTAAAAGAAAGCATCGAGATGAAAGATATTACTTATGCATATCCCAATACGGAGCGTCTGATCTTCGACCATGCGGATCTGAAGATCCCGGTGGGTGCATCGGTAGGTATCGTGGGTACTTCCGGCGCGGGCAAGAGTACCGTGGTGGATATTCTGTTGGGACTGCTGGAGCCCAGTACGGGACATATCTATGCAGACAGCGTGGATGTAAAGGAACCGGGCAATTACCGGAAATGGCTGAAGAATATCGGCTACATCCCCCAGATGATCTTCATGCTGGATGACACCATCCGTAAAAATGTAGCCTTCGGTGTGCCGGAGGACAAGATTGATGAGGACAGACTGTGGGAAGTATTGAAAGAGGCACAGCTGGATGAATTTATCAAGACTCTGCCGGAAGGTCTGGAGACTGGCATCGGCGAGCGGGGCATCCGCCTCTCCGGAGGACAGAGACAGCGTATCGGTATCGCCAGAGCGCTGTATAATGATCCGGAGGTACTGATTCTGGATGAGGCCACTTCCGCACTGGATAATGATACGGAAGCAGCCATCATGGAGTCTATCAACCGACTGCACGGCCGCAAGACCTTGATCATTATCGCCCACAGATTGCAGACCATTGAAAAATGTGACATTGTCTATCGGGTAGAAGACGGCAGAGCAAAAATAGAACGGGGAAATCTGTAACGCCTATGAGTAAAAAACTGAGCATCATCGTGCCCGTCTATAATATGGCGACGGAGGGAAAACTGAATTATTGTCTGGACAGCCTGGTGGGACAGACCATCCGGGGACTGTACGATTATGAGATCCTCTGCGTGGATGATGCTTCTACAGACGATTCTCTGGAGATCCTGCTGGATTATCAGAAGCGTTATCCGGAGCTGGTCTGTGTCATTCCGAACCCTGTGAACTTAAGACAGGGCGGTGCCAAAAATGCTGGACTGCGGGTGGCGCAGGGGGAATGGATCGGTTTCATCGACAGTGATGACTGGGTGTCACCGGACTATTACGAGAAGCTTCTGAAAAAAGCGGAAGCAACCGGAGCGGATCTGGTGGGCTGCGATTACAGTCTGGTGGATCATCATACCTTTGAGGTCGGGAAGGTCATCGTCAACAATACACCGGATCAGACCGGGGATCTGACGAAGGAAAAGCATGAGAGACTGTTCATGCGTCCCGGCAGTATGGTGCTGAAAATTTACAAACATAGTGTGATCCGGGAGAATCATCTGGATTTTCCGGAGCATATTTTCTACGAAGACAACTGTGCAGGCCCCTTGTGGAGCCTGTACTTTCGACGTTTTGAGAGAGTGGAGGAACCGCTGTATTATTATTACCAGCATGCGGTGTCCACGGTACATCACATCACGGAGGAAAAATGCCGTGATCGTATGAAAGCAGCAGAACTTTTGTACACGGAATGCGAGAACAGAGGGTTTCTTGCGGAATACCGGGAGCAGATCGAATACCGTTTTACGGAGCTGTATTATGTGATCACTTTATTCTCCTATCTGTCGGGAGTGGAGAAGCCGAAGCTGTCTTTTGTAAAAGAACTACGGGAGGGGACAGAACGACATTTTCCGGAGTTCGACAGGAACAAATATTATCTGGAATATACCGGGCCGGAGGAACGCAAATTCATCGCCATGCAGAAAAAGAGCAATCTGCGGTTCTATCTCTGTTACAGAATCCGGCAGTTTGTATGGAAGCTACGGGCCTGAAGGGCGGCCATGGGGCATGAGAAAGATGAGGTTAGGAAAATGAGCAGATTAGCGATTATCACCGCCAGAGGTGGGAGCAAGCGGATCCCGAAGAAAAATATCAGAGATTTTTGTGGAAAACCGATTCTGGCATATTCCATCGAGGCGGCATTGTCCAGCAGACTTTTTGACCATGTGATGGTATCCACGGACGATACGGAGATTGCGGAGATTGCGAAAAAGTACGGTGCAGAGGTGCCGTTTTTCCGCAGTGAGGCGACTTCCGGAGACTTTGCCACTACCAATGATGTGCTGGCGGAAGTGTTGGCGGAGTATGAGAGGCGTGGCATGCATTTTGATGTGGCATGCTGCATCTATCCCACAGCGCCTTTTGTGACAGCGGAAAAACTGAAAGCAGCGGTAGAACAGCTGGAAGCAAGCGATGCGGACACCCTGATTCCGGTGGTCAGCTTTTCCTACCCGCCCCAGCGGGCCATGGTAGTGGAGCAGGAACGGTTGGTATTTAAATATCCCGAATATCTGGACAGCAGATCCCAGGACCTGCAGCCCCATTATCATGATGTGGGACAGTTCTATGTCTTCCGTACGGACCGATTTGCAGTGAATAAGAAGCTGATGGTGGGAAATATTCTGCCCCTGATCGTATCGGAACTGGAAGTGCAGGATATCGATAATCTGACGGACTGGAAGATCGCAGAGATGAAATACCGTCTGATGACGGAGGAAAAATAATCCCGGAGGAATCTGAGACTATGGCAACAGGCAGACTGGCAGTATTGTCCAATGTAAATATGAATATGGTGATCCGTATGTTACAGAAACAGGCGGAAGTCTACGATGCGGAAGGCTATGGAAATGAACTGGGAGCTTTGCTGAACCCGGCTTCCTCCTATCATGCGTTTCAGCCGGACATTACCTTTCTGATCATGGATCTGGCAGAACTGCTGGAACATGACTATGATCCGCAGACAGCAAAAGAGCGGATCGGAAGCTGGTTTCAGACGCTGGAAGGCTGTCTGCCGGAGCATGGTGTGTTCTATGTCTCCGATGCATATCTGTGGGCGGTGGAACTGGCTGTGCTGGCGGATCCGGAACGCAAACAGCAGCTGGAGAGTTTGTGGAGTGCTGCACTGCAGCAGCTGACGGAGAAACATTCCAATGTGCGGATATTTCCTTATCGCCGGATCATAGAGCATCAGGGCGAGGAGAAGGCGTTTTCCCTGAAAATGTGGTATATGGGAAAAGTGTTGCTGGGGATGGAGACCCAGTCTCTTCTGGCGGAAAAAATATTACAGCAGGCGGAACTGGAGGAACGCACCCCTAAAAAGGTGCTGGTCCTGGATCTGGACAATACCCTGTGGGGCGGCCTGGCCGGAGAGACGGATCACACACCGGTGCTTTTGTCGGAAGACCACAGCGGTCTGGCTTATAAAAATCTGCAACGGGTCATAAAGCTGATGCAGGAACAGGGTGTGCTGTTAGCCATAGCATCCAAAAATAATGAAGAGGATGCCATGGAGATCTTGGAACATCATCCCCATATGCTGCTTGGGCCGGAAGATTTCGCAGCCCGCAGGATCAACTGGGACCCGAAGCCGGACAATATCCGTAAGATGGCGGAAGAACTGAATCTGGGAACGGATTCCTTTGTCTTTTTTGATGACAGCGAAGCGGAGCGGGAAATGGTACGGCAGATGCTGCCGGAGGTGACTGTGCCCGATTTCCCGGCAAGACCGGAGGAACTGGCGCCCTGCATGGCAAAGATTTATGAAGAATATTTTGCCCGGGCAGTGATCACGAAAGAGGACCGGGAGAAGACCGCACAGTACCGGGCCAATGCCGGCAGAAATGCCATGGCAGAGCAGGCGGTGAGCTTTGAAGACTATGTGAAAAAGCTGGAGATCTGTCTGATCCCGGTGGATCCGAAGGAACATCTGGACCGGCTGACACAGCTTTTGAATAAAACAAACCAGTTCAACCTGACCACCAGACGCTACACCAGAGAGCAGATGCAGCAGATCGTGGAAGATGCCGGAAAGAGAGTATTTCTGTATCAGGTGACGGATGCGTTTGGAGACAACGGAATCGTGGCAGCAGCCATGGTGGATACTGCCGGAGAACTGCCGGAGATCACGGATCTGGTCATGAGCTGCCGTGTCATGGGACGGAATATCGAGAATGCGGTGATCGACCGTATCGAGGAACAGATGCAGGAGGAAGGATATACCGGACTCCGCGGCAGATATATCCCGACAGCCAAGAATAAGCCGGTGGAAGCTCTGTATGAAAAGCTGGGTTACCACAGGACGGAAAGTACACAGGAGGGCGGTACCTGCTATGAGATCACACTGGCAGAGAGACCGGAGAGGGCCTACTGGCTGAAGGAGACTTTATACGATTGACCTGGGGCTGGGTGACGGCTGCCGGACGGAAGACCGGACAGTGGTAAATGTTAGAAAAAATGAGGATAAGCAGAGGATAACCATATGAAAGAGAAGATCATAAAGCTGATTGAAGATGTATTAAAGGTTCCGGCGGGAACCATCACCGAGGATACCATGATCGAAGATGTGGAGCAGTGGGATTCCCTGGCGCATGTCATGATCATCGGACAGTTGGAGGAAGAGCTTGGTGTCAGCATTCCCTTAGACGAAGCCATTGATTTAAAAGGAATGCGTGAACTGTTGGAAAAGGCGGGCTGCGAATGAGTGTTACATTAAGAAAAGTGACAGAGGGAGACCTGGAACAGATCATGCGCTGGCGCATGGATCCGGAGATTACCCGCTATATGAATACGGATCCGAAGCTGACTCTGGAAGGGCAGAAGAAATGGTTTGCCAAAGTGCAGCAGGATCCGGATGTGAGCTACTGGATCATTGAGATCGACGGCACAGCAGCCGGCGTCATCAATTACACAGGGCTGACGAATCCCACAGGAGATCTGGGATGGGCCTATTACGTGGGCGAGAAAAAACTGCGCAGCATCCAGACGGCACTGGCGCTGGAGATGAGTATGTATGACCATGCGTTTCTGGATCTTGGGAAAAATGCGGTATACAGTGATGTATTCACCCTGAATCAGGGTGTCATCCAGCTCCATAAGATCTGCGGCTGTGAAGTCGTGGAAGAGAAAAAAGCCCACGTGGTGAAAAACGGAGCTGCTTATGACGTGACATATATGCGCATGACAGCGGAACACTGGAAAGGGATCCGGGACAGCAAGAAGTACGAACATATTGTATTTCCTTAAGGAGGCACTATTATGAACAAAGAGATTATGATCGGGAATCATAAAATCAGTGAAGATTCTCCCACTTTTGTAATTGCAGAGATGTCTGCGAATCATCTGATGGATTTTGACAGAGCAGTGGCTATCATGCAGGCGGCAAAGGATGCCGGTGCGGATGCCATTAAAATACAGACTTACACCCCGGATACCATCACACTGGACTGTGATGATCCCTGCTTCCAGATCACACAGGGAACCATCTGGGACGGAACCACACTGCACAAGTTGTATGAGACCGCCTATACTCCCTGGGAGTGGCAGCCAAAGCTGAAAAAGATCGCAGAGGAGATGGGACTGGTATTCTTTTCTTCTCCCTTTGATCTGACCAGCATTGATTTTCTGGAAGAGATGGAGGTACCGGTATACAAGGTGGCATCCTTCGAGATTAACGACATTCCTTTCATCCGCAAGATCGCCCGTACCGGCAAGCCGATTATCATGTCTACCGGAATTGCCTATCTGGCGGATATCGAGCTGGCACTGCGTACCTGTAAGGAAGAGGGCAACGAGAATGTGATCCTGTTGAAATGTACCTCCGCTTATCCGGCACCCTATGAGGATATTAATCTGAAGACGATTCCTTCCATGAAGGAAGTCTTTGACTGTGTGGTAGGTCTTTCTGATCATACCATGGGCTGTGCCGTGGCAGGTGCCGGCGTGGCGTTGGGAGCCAAGGTGGTGGAGAAACATCTGACACTGCGCAGAGCAGACGGCGGTGCGGATGCGGCATTCTCCATGGAACCGGAAGAATTTAAAGAGATGGTGGATCACATCCGCATGATCGAGAAAGCAGTAGGAAAGGTGACCTACGATCTGACACCGAAGCAGAAAAAGAGCAGAGAACATTCCCGTTCCCTGTTCGTGGCACAGGATATGAAGGCCGGGGATGTGTTTACTCCGGAGAATCTGCGGTCTGTGAGACCTTCCTGCGGACTGCATACCAGATATTATGAGGAACTGTTGGGCAAACGGATCACCAGAGATGCCAGGCTGGGAACCCCTATGGACTGGTCTCTTGTGGATTTCACAGAGAAGGAACAGCAGTAAGGAGCGGAAATGTATTATTTTCGTGCGGACGGCAGTGCTGTTACGGGGGCAGGGCATCTGATGCGTTGCCTCACGGTGGCACAGGAATTACAAAAAAGAATAGAGCATCCGGAAGAACTCTGCTTTTTGTGCGCGGAGCAGGCATCTGCGGAACTGTTGCAGAGCTGGAACATGCCGGTGAAGATCCTTGGGACGGATCCTGCTGACCTGGAAGGAGAGCTTTCGGCGCTGGAAGGACTGATCCGGGGAAGCGGGCATGTTTTTCTGGTGGACAGCTATGCAGTGACGGATGCTTATTTGCAGGCATTGCACCGGTTTGGCAGGGTGTATCTGCTGGATGATATGCAGCAGCATGCATTTCCGGTGGACGGTGTGATCAATTACAATCTGTTTGCTTCCCGGGAAAAGTATCGGGAACTGTATGGCAGCAGTACCGGACAGTATCTCGGAGCTGCTTATGTGCCGGTGCGGCAGCAGTTCTGTGAGGCGGCAGCACAGTATATTTTGCAGGATGATGTAACGGATATCCTGATCACCACCGGTGGTGGAGACAAAGACAACATTGCGGGAGAAATCCTGCGGGAACTGTGTGAGCACAGTCTGGCGGGAAAAAATATAAGGTATCATCTGGTGGTGGGAAGGTTTAATCCGAACCGGGAAAAATTGGAGCAATATGCATCGGAGCAAAACAACGTGGTTCTGCATTGCGATGTGAAAGACATGGCGGGACTGATGACGGCCTGTCAGCTGGCGGTGACTGCCGGTGGAACGACAATCTATGAATTGTCAGTTCTGGGAGTGCCTTTTGTCTGTTTTTCTTACGCAGAGAACCAGGAAGGGCTGACGGAATGGCTGGGAGAGCAGAAAATTGCCGGATATGCCGGAAAATGGCATCACGCCCCGGAAGAGACAAGAAAAGCTATCGGCAGCTGGTGCCGGAATGCCTGTGAGAACAGGGAATTGCGGCAGAGAACCTATGAAGCGGAGAGAACCCTGATCGACGGGCAGGGGGCTGCCCGGATCGCAGAGATCCTGCGGACGGCGGGAGTGGAAGAATAGAAGGATAATATCTGAGGTTTATGAAGAAAAACAGTAGCCGGAAGAGGAAAATTTTATATAGTGTGACAGCGGCTGCTTTGTTCGTGCTGCTTTTGGTACTGTTTTTCCCGGGAGACCGTGAATATCAGAGGATTCCTTACGATGTGGTGTTTCTGGGAGACAGTGTATATGGTCTGTGCCGTGATGAGACATCCATCGCAGCAAAGCTTCAGGAGAAGACAGGTTTAAAATGCTACAACGGTGGGCTGGGAGGAACGGTTCTTGGCAGAGCGGATGCGGAGAGAAGGCTGGGATATACCAAGGATTCCATTTCTGCGGCCGGACTGGTACGCTCCTTTGTGGTGAAGGATTTCGGTGTCCAGAGGACCGTGCACATCCGAGAAGCAGCCACGGATTATTTTGAGGATACTTTGGGAGATCTGGGACAGATCGATTTTGACCAGGTGAAGATCCTGTTTATCGGTTCTGGACTGAATGATTATCACTCCGGCACTCCCATCGAATCCACGGCAGATCCGTATGATGAATATACCTACTGTGGAGCTATCCGCAGTATTGTGAAGGAGTTGCGGGAAGCCTATCCGGAGCTGCGCATTATCTTCATCACCCCGCCCTATACCTGGTATACGGATCCGGAACTGACCTGTGAGGAATATGATCTGGGCGGTGGCGTGCTGGAGGATTATGTCAATGCGGAGATCGGATTGTGTGAGGCTTTGAATGTAGAAGTCATAGACATCTATCATGACTATTATCCACATGACACCTGGGATGATCTGTATCTCTATACCGATGACGGCCTGCATCCCAATGAGGCCGGCAGAGAGAAGATCGCACAGACGATCGCAGAAAGACTAAATAAGGAGTGACAGACGGATGAAGACCCCGTGGGATTTTTTTCAATCTAGTAGAACAAAAATAAAAAATACATGGAAGATCGCCTTTCTCTCAGCGTTTGTACCGGGGATTCTGATCCATCTGCCGGTGATGCTTTCAGATATTCCGAATCATGACGGCCTGAGCAGTATGTATTTTGATCAGAATATGATCACTTCCGGACGGTGGTTTCTGTCTGTGGCATGCGGCTTTTCTTCGTATTTTACCATTCCGTGGATCATTGGTCTGATCGGTCTGCTCTGGCTGGCGCTGACGGCGGTGGCATTGACGGAACTGCTGGAACTTGCAGACCCGTTGGTAATCATGGCAGTGAGCGGATTGCTGGTTTCTTTTCCGGCACTGGCATCCACTTTTGCCTATGTGTTTACCATGGATGGCTATATGATGGCACTGTTCCTCGCAATTCTGGCAGTACTTTTTACGAAAAAACAGAAAAAAGGCTGGCTGGCCGGGGCGGTATGTCTTGCGTTCAGTATGGGGATCTATCAGGCATATCTGCCCTTTGCCATTCTGCTGTGCGTATATGTGATCCTGCTCTTTTTTATGGGAGAGAAGGGCTGGAAAACGAAAGCGTTCTATGTACTTCGTTACCTGGGCATGGGAGTTGCCGGAGCCGCATTGTATTACGTAATCCTGCAGATTCTGTTGAAATTACAGGGAAAGGTGCTGGATACCTATCAGGGGATCAATTCCATGGAGCAGGGAGGTTCCGGTCTGGGGCTGTTTGCAACGATCCGGGGAATGTATGTTGATTTTCTGGCATTTACGGTGCATGGAAATGTGCTGGTGAACAATATTTTCTCTTTTACGGCCTGTGCGGCACTGGTGCTTCTGGTGGCTTATCTGCTGGTGAGAAGCATGCTGCGAAGAAAATGGTGGAAGAATCCGGCATTTCTCGTTATAATAATTCTGTTGGCGGCGGGACTTCCGCTTTTGACCAATGTGATTCTGGTGATTTCTCCGAATCTGACCTATCATTTGCTGATGCGGTATCAGTGGGTATTATATCTGATCCTGATGCTGGCATTTGTGGACAGATATGCGTCGGAGGACGGGAAAACAGATATCGGGATCCAGTGGGTGGCATTACTGGCGGCCGGAATCCTGGTATTCAATTATGGAGTATCGGATAATATCGGATATTCCAATCTGGAGAAAAAATACGAGAAGACCTATGCGTACTGTGTACGTCTGCTGGACAGGATCGAGCAGACGGAAGGGTACTATCAGGGAATTCCCATTGCATTGGTGGGTGTCATCGGGTATGATGAATTCCCCACTACGGATATTACCGGAAAAGTCACGGACGGTATGATCGGTCTCAGCGGAGACTATCTGATCTATAAGGGAGCGGATTATCAGGCATTTATGCAGAACTATCTGGGCGCAACCCTGAATTTTCTGGATCCGGATACTGTGGGTGAGATTTATATGACACAGGAATACATTGACATGGATACTTTTCCGGGAGCGAATTCCACCAGGGTTGTGGATGGAATCCTGTATGTCAAGACCGAGAACTGCGGAAGGGATTAGAGGATGTCATTATTATCGATTGTTTTACCGGCATATAACGAAGAACAGAATATTGCCAATACCGCAAAAGTACTGGGGGAACTGCTGGAACAGCACGGGATCGATTATGAGCTGGTATTTATCAGTGATGGTTCGAAGGACGGAACCTTTGAACGTATTAAGGAAGAATCGGCCAGGAATCCGAGAGTACGGGGAGCGGAGTTTTCCCGGAATTTCGGAAAGGAAGCTGGAATTTTTGCAGGCCTGGAGTTGACTACGGGGGATGCGGTGATCGTTATGGACTGTGATCTGCAGCATCCGCCTGAGGTGATTCCACAGATGTGGGAAAAATGGCAGCAGGGTGCCGAGATCGTGGAAGGTATCAAGGCCGACCGCGGTAAGGAGAGTCTGGGATATAAGTTGTCTGCCGGACTTTTTTACAAGATCATGAGCAAACTGATCAAGATGGACATGAATGCTTCTTCCGATTTCAAACTTCTGGACAGAAAAGTAGTACAGGTCCTGTTGGAACTGCCGGAACGCAATACCTTTTTCCGGGCGTTGACCTTCTGGGCGGGGTTCCGTACGGAGACTGTGGAATATGAAGTACAGGAACGGAAATACGGACAGAGCAAGTGGTCCTTCTGGAGTCTGATGAAATATGCCATTACCAATGCCACTTCCTTCAGCACACTGCCATTGCAGCTGGTGACGATCATGGGCGGGGTATCCATCCTGTTCAGTGTGATCCTGGCGATTCAGACCCTGGTGCGCTATCTGATGGGAACGGCGGTGGAAGGTTTTACCACGGTGATCCTGCTGATCCTCATTATTGGCGGATTTATTATGTTAAGCCTTGGTGTGATTGGCCATTATATTGCCAGAATCTATGAAGAAGTCAAGGGAAGACCGAAATATATTATCAGTCATGTGACGGAAAATGTGCCTGGGACAGCCGTAGGAAGCTGGAAGCGGGAACATAGAGAAAGCTAAAAGACAGTAGAAAAGAGGATGTGTTATGAGAGAGATTGATATTAAGTTTAACGTCCCGCCTTATGTGGATAAAGCAGCAGATTACATTCAGGAATGTGTAAAAAATCAGAAGATCTGCGGAGATGGAGAATATACGAAAAAATGTAATGCCTGGATCGAGGAGAGGACCGGAGCCGGCAAATGCCTGCTGACGACCTCCTGCACCCATGCGACAGAACTGGCAGCACTTTTGTGTAACATTCAGCCCGGGGACGAAGTGATCATGCCTGCTTACACCTTCGTATCCACCGCAGATGCCTTTGTACTGCGCGGTGCGGTTCCTGTGTTCGTGGATATCCGCCCGGATACCATGAACATTGACGAGACACTGATCGAGGATGCCATCACGGAGAAGACGAAAGCCATCGTTCCGGTGCATTATGCCGGTGTGGCCTGCGAGATGGACACCATTATGGACATCGCAAAAAGACATAACTTAAAGGTAGTAGAGGATGCCGCACAGGGTGTACTGGCATCTTACAAGGGAAAAGCACTGGGAACCATCGGTGACTTCGGTGCCTACAGCTTCCATGAGACCAAAAACTACAGCATGGGTGAGGGCGGAGCACTGCTGATCCGTGATAAGAAGGATGTGGAAGAAGCGGAGATCATGAGGGAGAAGGGAACCAACCGCAGCAAGTTCTTCCGGGGCCAGATTGATAAATATACCTGGGTAAATTACGGATCTTCCTATCTTCCCAGTGATATGAATGCGGCTTATCTCTATGCACAGCTGGAGATTGCTGATGAGATCAATGAGGCAAGACTTGCCTGTTGGAACCGCTATTATGAGCAGCTGCTTCCCTTAAAGAAAGCGGGAAAGATCGACCTGCCCACCGTACCGGAAGGCTGTGTGCATAATGCGCATATGTTCTACATCAAGGCAAGAGATCTGGAACAGAGAACAAGATTTATCAGCTATATGAAGGAGAACGGTGTGCTTACGGTATTCCATTATATCCCGCTGCATACTTCTCCCGCAGGACAGAAGTTCGGCCGGTTCCACGGCGAGGACCGTTATACTACCAGAGAGAGCGAGCGCCTGGTAAGACTTCCCATGTACTATGGGCTGACACTGGATCAGGTGGATTTCATCTGTGGACTGGTGAAAAACTTTTTTGAATTAGAGGAGCAGTAACATGCAAAAAATTGGCAGAGCGTCTGCACAGGTTGCAGGCAGATTTCTGTTCCTGGGTGTCTCCGTGCAGATTCTTCTGGGAATCTGCTGGGGCGTCAGATCCTTTGGAATTTTTCCGGAATTCGGCGATAGCTACACATGGCTGAAAGCGTCAGAGACACTTGTGTGTGATGACTACATGGGGATCGGCTACCCTCTTTTTCTGATGCTTGTAAAAGGGATAGAATCCATAAGTTCTATCCCTTATACTTTTTTTGTATATATGGTACAGATCCTGATTGCATTTTATGCCGGTGTAGTATTTTTACGGGCATGCGGAGTGACAGGGAAAAAGATATTTTTGTGCTGGGGAAGCCTGGCGCTTCTGACTTTTCCCTGTGCCATGCAAAGTCATCTGGCCGTATTGCCGAATTCTCCGGGATATTCCTTTTTACTGCTGGAACTGTCGGCGGTGATCCGGATCCTGCGGCAGGATGCTGTGGCGGAGGATGGTGAGACGACAGCGCCGGCCAGACCGTTACATGGTCTGTTCGAAGCCGGAATCTGGTGGGCGCTCAGTACACTGTGTGTGGTGGAGAATCTGTATCTGGGGCTGGTACCGCTTATTGTTCTGTGGCTGATACATCTGTGGCAGCTACGGAGCAGAAAGACGGAGAAAAAGAGAGTAGGCCGGGAACTTTTGCTCCTTCTGGCAATGGCGGGAATTTTATTCACGCTGGTGCCCATGTGGCAGACACCGGGCAGCTACGGGAAGGCGGAGAATACGGTGAGCGCCGCCATGATGCGCCGGTTCAGCTGGACGCATATGAGAGAGGAAGAAGAATACGATGAATGGCCGGAACAGCTACGTACCTGGATGACCTGGAAAGAGATGAGGAATGCCGGGTATTATGCGGGAACCATGGAGTCTGGCATACAAAAGACGCTGGAGGATCGTTTCGGCAAGGCGGAAGCACAGAAGATATTCAGAGAGTATGCCGGGTATCATCTGAAGACGTATACTTCCGACAATATCCATCAGATCGCCTGGGATTGCCTCGGATATGCCATGCCTACGGTACTGTTGCAGCTGCTGTTGGACGGCAGGGGATATGACTCCTTCTCTGGCAGAAATGTAGACATTATGATGACGGGAGATCCAAGGCTGACAGAGCTTTTGTTAAAATACAGCAGCTGGTGGTTCCTGTCGGGAATCGCTGTTGTGGTCGTGAGCGGCATGATATGCGGGATCATTGCCATGCTCCGACAGAAAAAAGAAAAAACAGTACCGGACAGAAGCCTGTTCTGGAAGATCTCAGGAGTCTGTGTGATCACTGCGGCAGGCATGATCCTGTGGTATACCATGCGGGATGCCGGATGCCTGGATTACAAGAACGGATTGCTGCCGGGTTCTCTGTGGCTTGTGGGAATGATCCTCTGGACCGATAGGACCATAAGCGCCGGAGATACAGAAGACAACCCGGAGAAATAATAGAGTTGTGACAGCAGAAACGCGGGAAGGAGGAACCATGACGAAGATGACAACAAAAGTGAAAACGCAGAAATCAGAAAAAGTCTGGTTCTTTCTGGGAGCGTTGGCAGTATTTTTTATGGGAGTTCCGTATCTTGTATTAGGGAAGGACTCTGTGTTCGTGTATCACGATCAGCTGGACGGTGAGGTGATCGCCTATCTTCTGCAGGCAAGACATCTGTGGGATGGCAGCAGTGTATTGCCGGAATTCATGAACGGTGCAGCAAAAACAGCGCTTACCATGCCGGCCCCCGCCTGTGTGCTGTTATACCGGTGGCTGCCTGCGGAACTGGCACTGGCCTGTATGCAGGTGGCTGGCAGCTTTGCCGGATATCTGGGAATGTTCTGCCTGCTTGGATGGGCCGGAGAAACATCGGAAACACTGCGGAGAAGAAAAGGACTTGTCGGTTTCATAGCCATGCTGACCGGATGCATGTATGCGTATCTGCCGTTTTTGCCGGTGTACGGGCTGTCCCAGTATGGATTGCCGCTGTTAATGTATTGTGTACTGCGACTGGGGGAAAAGGACAGACCGAAGAATTTTAGGATTCTCTGTTATTTTTATGTACTGCTTTTCGGATGTAATTCTTCCCTGGTGTTATCCGGTTTTGCTGTGCTGGGAATCTGGGCGGTATGGGAGATCGTCACACTGGTGGACAAAAGGAAACAGTTCTCCGCCGGACAGGCTGCAGCCTGGGGGATTTTGCTGCTTACGTATATCGTTGAGAACGGTTCATTATTGCTTCAGCTGTCCGGAGGACAGGGAGAAGAGATTTCTCACAAATCGGAATATCTGCTCAGCCCGGTGGACTTTTTCAGTCAGTTGAAAACAAACCTCCTGCAGGGAGGACAGCACAGTGTGGATTATCATGGACTGATCCTCGTGGTGCTGTTGATGACAACAGTTGTTTTATTTTTCCTAAATCGGGCAACGAAGAAGGACATAGCGGATAAAAAGAATGTACCTGAGGGCGGAGAAAAACGGTTATGGAAAGCCGTGGGCCTGTCACTGGCCGTTATTGCAGGCTTTGCGGCAGTGGCCGCACTGTGGGACAGCAGTATCGGAATCGCTATCCGTTCCAGTCTGGGTGCTCTGAAGGGCTTTCAGGCCAACAGAGTCCTGTGGCTGAGTCCCTGTCTGTGGTATTTTATTCTGGGGTGCAGCCTGTTATTGCTGACGGAACAGCTCCCGGAAAGAGACACAGGAGCGGAGAAAACAGGGAACGGACGCAGGATCGGTGTGATCCCGGGGATCATCGTAATGGCCGCAATGCTTCTTACCGTGGCAACAGCCGGGAAGATTTTGCTGGAGAGCAATCTGAAGCCCAATCTGCAAAAACTGGTGAACCGGAATTATGCAGCCATGAGCCTCCGGGATTATTATGCCGTGGATGTGCTTGATCAGGTACAGGTGTACCTGCGGGAGAATACCGGGGAAGAACCACAGGATTACCGGGTCGTAAGTCTGGGGATCGATCCCGCTGCGGCATTGTATCATGGATTTTACTGTCTGGACGGCTATTCAAATAACTATTCTCTGGAGTACAAGCACCGTTTCCGGGAGATCATTGCACCGGAGCTGGACAAGAGTGAATATCTGGAAGACAGCTTTGACCATTGGGGGAATCGTTGCTATTTGTTCAGCGCGGAATGCCCCGGCTATTATACGATCGAAAAAGGCGGCTTTTATTTTCAGGACTATACGATCGATGCGGAAAGTCTGAGGCAGCTGGGCGGAAGCTATCTGTTGTCGGCAGCCTATATCGATCACAGTGAGGATACCGGTCTGGAACTGATGAGGCCGGAGGCCTTTGAGACAGAGAACAGCTATTACCGCATTTATCTCTATCGGGTAATGGATAATGAATAATAACGGAGATGGGAAGATTCCTATGATTGGACAGGAAAAACGGGATAAATGGAAAAAAATCCTGCCGGAACTGCTGGCAGTTATATTGTGCCTGGTATTGATGGGTGCGGGAGTCAGCCGGAAGGAAGGCTATCACATGGACGAACTTCTGAGCTTTGAACTGGCAAATGCCAGGTATAATCCCTGGATCGTACCTACCCAGCCGGAAGGGCGTCTGGCCAAATTCGTGGACGAGGAGATCGAGGGGGACAGTGCGGGAGAGACTCTGGAGAATCTGAAAAATACAGTAACAGATGTGCTTAGGAACCGGGGAAACAGCAAGCTGTTGTCTTATAAAGCAGATGTCTATGAGGAACCGGTCTGGATCACGGACCGGCAGTTTCAGGATTATGTTACGGTGGATCAGAAAGATGCCTTTGATTACCTGTCGGTTTATTTTAATGTAAAAGATGACAATCATCCGCCGGTACATTTTATGCTGTTGCATACCATGAGTTCTGTCTTTCGGGGAACATTGTCACCGTGGCTTGGATGCAGCATCAATCTGGTCTGTCTGGGAATTACATTGTGGCTTTTACTGCGGCTGGGGAGACAGCTGGCAGATGTGTTTTCCCTGGAAGGAAAGGGAAGACAGCTGGGGATCCTGGCGGTGCTTCTCTATGGAATGAGTACCGGAGCACTGGCTACGGTGCTGCTGATCCGTATGTATGGGCTGCTTTCCTGTCTGTGTGTCGCCCTGTTTTCCGTCCATGTGGAAAAATGGAAGAATAACGGGTTTGACAAGAAAAACAGGGGCCTTATCGCTATTACGGTGCTGGGTTTCCTGACACAGTATTTTTTCCTGTTTTACTGCCTTCTGCTGGCGGCGGTTACCGCAGTGATCCTGCTGTACCGGCACAGGAACAAAGAATTATGGTGCTATATCCGGTCCATGGTGATCGCTGCAGTGATCGGACTGGTATTGTTCCCTTTTGCAATTTCGGATGTGTTCTCCAGCGGAAGAGGGACGGAAGCTCTCGGCAATCTGGCCTCCGGATTTGCCGGTTACGGACAGAGACTGGCTGCATTTGGCAGAATTCTGGCGGATCGGACAGTGGGAGCGCCTCTTCTGACCGGCGGATGTGCTGCCGGCGCAATCCTGCTTCTGGGAAAGCTGTATCTGAGCTTCCGGGCCGGGAAACAGGAACAGAAAGGTGAAAATTCCGGAAGAGATGCGGCCTGGATGCTGATGGTGCCGGTGGCCGGATATTTTCTGCTGGCATCCCGCATGTCACCGTATCTGGTGGACCGCTATATTATGCCTTTGTTTCCGTTTGTGGCATTGCTGCTTGCTTTGCTATTGTGTCTCCTTGGAAAAAAACTGACAGAGATCTCCGGATGGAAAGAACAGATCGTGGGAGGCATGCTGGTGCTGTTGCTCGTGGTGGTACAGGGGCTGCGGCTTGCGGCCTATGATGGGGAATACCTCTATCAGGGATATGCCAGACAGGAAGCATTGGCGGAAGAATATGAGGAGTTCCCATGCATCTGCGTTTATGCGGGAGTGGGCTATTATGAGAACCTGCCGGAATTTATGCGTTACACCAAAACTTTGCTGGTAACGGCAGAGGAACTGAAGGAACGTAAGGATACGGAATCCGTGGAGGCACTGGACCGGGTGATCGTATTGATCAAACCGGGTGTGGATAAAGAAGCAACAGTGTCTGTGCTCCGGGATAAGTATGGTTATACGTCGGAGGAACTTCTGCTTTCGGAAGGCGTGCACGGAGATATGATATATATGTTTTCCAGATAAGGAATGAAATGATAAGAAGACAGAAATGAGGTTGAAACATGATCGCAGTTCGTTTGCTGTGGCTTGCCGTTCTGCTGGTAGCGATACCGGCATGGGTGGGAAATTGTTTTTTAAATGTGGATAAACCCTGTAGAAATCCGGTATTTCTGTGGATTAGCGGTCAGATGCTGCTATGGGCGGGATTTCAGGTGATCTGTGTGCCGGTGATCCTGTTGGAAGGCCGTATGTGGATGGTGACCGTAGCTTATTGCGGCTTCATCCTGGTGCTGCTGGCAGCGGCAACGGTCCGGTATTTCCGGCAGTCCCGTACTCTGCGGGCAGTCCGGGAAGCAAAGCCGGAGAAAGCAGAGATTATTTTGTGGGTGCTGTCTGGTGTGCTTTTGCTGGTACAGCTGGTATTGGCAGTGTTGATGGTCTACGGTGATGGTGACGATGCCTATTATGTGGCAATCTCCGCAGCGGCAGAGGAATCCGGCAGGATGTATCAGAAGATCCCTTATACGGGAATGCATACGGAACTGGATGTGAGACACGGGCTGGCACCTTTTCCCATCTGGATTGCATGGCTGGCCCAGATGACCGGCATCACTACGGTGATCGTGGCGAAGACTCTGGTGCCGGTCGCTCTGATCTCCATGACTTACGGAGTATTTTATCTTCTGGGAAGCAGGGTATTATTCGCAGGAGAGGGCGCATACCGGAAGAAATGGGCGTTGCCTGCATTTTTACTCTGTACGGAAGTGCTGGTGCTTTTCGGAGATTATTCTTATTATACTGTAGAGAATTTTATGATTGCCAGGAGCAGACAGGGGAAGGCTGCATTGGGAAGTATCCTGATCCCCATGATATTTTTCCTGCTGCTGACACTGCTTCGAAAAATACAGGAAGAACAGAAGATCACTGTCGGTTTCTGGGTGCTGTTGGGATCTGTGATGACGGCCTGCTGTCTGGCCAGTACCATGGGAGCATTGCTGGCATGCATGCTGGTGGGAACGGCCGGGCTCTGTGGTGCGGTCAGTTACAGAAAATGGAAACTCATACTGCCATTGATCGGCTGTTGTATTCCCTGCATTGTGTATGCCGGAATGTATTTGCTGTTGGGATGATAGGACCGGAGGAGAAGAATGGATGCTTTAAAGCTGTTTCAGGAATATATGGGGACCGGACTGATCGTTCTGTGGTTCCTGGTGAGTCTGCTGTATCTGTGGCTCACAGAGAAAAGAAAATATATCCGGGTGATGTTTCTTTATGTGCCGTTAGTATTGCTGCTTGTCTTTTTTAATCCGCTGGTGGCGAAGATCGTCTCTCAGATGGCGGATGGGGAAATCTATTACCGGATCCTGTGGTTGTTGCCTGTGACACCGGTGATTGCTTTCGGTACGGTGCAGCTTTGTGGAAAACTCGCCGGTAGAAAAAGATATGTGGGGATAACGTTGGCTATTGTGCTGTTTACGATATCCGGCAGTCTGATCTACAGGAATCCCAATTTTCAGAAGGCGGAAAATGCGTATCATGTACCCCAGAGCGTTGTGGATATCTGTGATACCATTGAGGTTCCGGGCAGAGAAGTCATGGCGGCATTCCCGGGAGAACTGCTGCAGTATGTGAGACAGTATTCCAATGTGATTTGTATGCCCTACGGCCGGGACATTATGGTGAGCAAGTGGACGGTGCAGAATGATCTTTATGATGTTATGGAGCAGGAGGTCATTGATGCACAGGAGTTGGCAGAACTGGCCAGAGAAGAGGCCTGTGCCTATGTGATCCTGTCGGAAGATAAAAAACTGGTGGGGAAGATGCAGAATCAGGAATTTGAAGAATTCGGAAGAATGCACGGATATGTGATCTACAAAGATTCCACAGTGGATCTGTATTACTTTATGAAGGAATGAGATTTCAGGAAAAAACAAGTGGCTCCCGGAGCAGCAAAGTAACTGGCTGCTTCGGGAGCCTTTTTTGACCGGAATTATTTTTCCTGGGATGCATAATCCTTGGAATAGTAATTCAGGAAGTATTCAAAACGTTTGGCGATGAGCTTACGTCCTTTTACATTCAGGTGCAGATTGTCGACAAGATATTCATCGGCATTGTCTTCGGTAATGCTGCCGTACAGGTTATCCATGAAGGATACGCTGTGGATATTGGCGGAGTAACATTCCTTGATCACATAAGTGGATAAGACATCACGGCCGTTGTAAATATACATATCGGAGCTTACATAGTCGCCGTTCTCATCCACAGCATATGCATAGGTCGGAGACATAACGATAATGCGGATCTGGGGGTAATAGTTCTGCAATACTTCAATGCTGGCCTCCAGATTGCCGGTAAACTGCGTGGGATCCGTGGGATTCTCATCACTGTACATGGCATTGCCGGACAGATAATCGGTAGCATCATACATAATGGCAACGGTGTCGATCGTGTTGAAATCCAGAGTTTTCAGTGTGTTGATTACTTCCTCTGCTTCGGCCGGTGTCTTGTCGCCCAGAGCATTGGCTGCATCGGTGTAGTAGCCATCCAGAGGAACCCCAACGGCCAGGTTCACCAGCCAGTAGAGACAGTAAGCATCCATGGGGGCAACGGTGGGGTCGTAGTTTAACTGCTGTGCAGCAAGGTAACTTCCGCTGATGGAACAGTTATAAACGGTGGTATCGGTCTCTTTGGCGATCAGATTGGCCAGATTGTCGGAAGAGTCCCTGTCATCTGCGAAGGGAGCATTTCCGAAGACAACGATATTGGAAGCATCATTAATGATCATCTGACCGTTTTCGTCGGTCAGGGGAAGGATGGAATCCCAACTGTCGTCGTAGGAACCCTGCCCGTCCTTGAAGATGTCGGACTGGCTGATCCTCTGTCCCCAGTGTGTGACGCGGTATCCTACCACGCCGACAACAATAAGAAGCACGAGAGCAAACAGTACGTGAAAATTCAGAAAGCGCCGGATACCGGCAGGGGCCGCAGACTCTTCGCCCTCAGGGATTTCTTCATCGGCATCTACGTAAAGGTCTTCTATGTCGTCATCGGAATCGGTATGGAAATTGTGCACAGAACCGGAACGAGTATTCCCGGAATGGAAATTACCAGAATCTGTGTCTTGCATTGTGTCGTTTTCCAGATCTACAATCTCAATATCCGGCATGTCATTCACAGAAGATGCGTGGATATTATGGTTGTTATTGTTTCGTTTCATGTATTCTCTCCGTTTCAGGTAATTCAATAATGTAGTGGTAAAAAGAGTTATATTGATTTTACTATTATACGAAAAGAAAGTCCATAATATTAGAAAGATTTAAGAAATTCTGAAGAAATGGGTGAATGCCTTGATGTGGGGAAAATACAATGCTATAATGTTACGGAATTGTTACACCGAGAATTATGAGCAGAAGGGATAGATCAGATGAAAAAATTATTTAACCATACAAAACGTCCGGACCGTAACTGGGAAGAAGACGTACAGGATGGTTACGATTGGGACGAGGAAGAATATACCGGAGAAGAAGACGGCGAGGAATACTATGCCGATGAAGAAGAGTATCCGGAAGAGACTGACGGCGAAGAGTACTATGCCGATGAGGAAGGGTACACCGGAGAAGACGACGGCGAGGAATACTATGCCGATGAGGAAGAGTACACCGGAGAAGAAGACGGCGAAGAGTACTATGCCGATGAGGAAGGGTACACCGGAGAAGAAGACGGCGAAGAGTACTATGCTGATGAGGAAGAGTACACCGGAGAAGAAGACGGCGAGGAGTACTATGCTGATGAGGAAGAGTACACCGGAGAAGACGACGGTGAGGAGTACTACGCCGATGAGGAAGAGCACACCGGAGAAGAAGACGGTGAGGAGTACTATGCCGACGAGGATTACGAGGAAGAGCCGGCTCCCACGGGCAGGAGAAAGACCGGGGGCAAAAAGCAGGGCGGAATCGCTGTAATCTGGACAAAATTCCTGAACCTGAGTACCATGGACCGGATCATGGCAGCTACCGGAGTGGCGGTACTGATTCTGGCTATCGTGACCGGAAGTGTCTATGCCAGTGCCCGGGCAGTGGATGGACAGGTATCGGAGTTCGTCAGCGTGGGAACACAGCTGGACGGCATCCAGATGATCGGTGAGCAGGGACTTCTGGCAGTGGCAGACGCACAGATGGCAAAGATCGCGGCAGCCAATGCGGTAGAAGAAGATCCGGAAGAACAGAAGGAATATGAAGAGGCAGAGTACACCAACGGCGGTACGGTAGAACTGGAGCTGGTCTCTGTACAGAAGGATCTGAAGATCAAATTCAACAATAAAAAGACCGGCAAGCTGATCTCCAACGTACCCTTCAGCGTAACCATCACAGATCCCAACGGCAAGACCGAGACCTGGACTGATGACGATATGGACGGTATTATCTATAAAAAGGGTATTACGCCGGGGAATTATTCCGTAGCGGTAAACGCACTGACGGATGATAAATACAAGGACTATGTTCTGCCGACAGCAGCACAGAAAGTAGAAGTAAAGAAAGATATCGCCTATAAAAAGGTCGATGTCTCCAATGAGATCAAGAAAGAATCTGAGATCAATGCTGCAAAAGAGGATACACAGATCAAGGATACTACTGTAGAGTCCACACTGCAGGATACTGTGCAGTGGGTGGCAAGTACCGCAACTGCCAATACTTATAAAGAAGTATCCAAGGATACCATTACCGATCCGGAGACCGTAACGGTGGCTTACAGCGGTAAGTTCCTGCGGATGGCAGAAGTGTCTCCTACAGCAGGACCTACAGCAGAACCAACAGCGGAACCGACAAAAGAACCGACAGTATCCCCGACTGCAGAGCCCACAGTGGCTCCGACAGTAACCCCGACTGCAGAGCCCACAGTGGCTCCGACAGTAACCCCGACGGCAACAGCAACTCCTACAGCGGCCCCTACGGCAACCCCGACAGCTGCCCCTACGGCAACTCCTACAGCGACCCCTACGGCAACCCCTACAGCGACTCCGGCGGCGACAATTACTCTGGATAAAACGGCAGTGACGACTTATCCGAAGGCAACGGATACAGTTACCGCAAAAGTCAGCGGAAGTGGAACCGTAAGTGCGGCTTCCAGTGATACCGGTATAGCAACTGTGGCTGTAAGCGGCAAGACCATTACTATCACCGGCGTGAAAGCGGGAAGTGCTACGGTAACGGTAACGTATACAGAAGGTAGCAACAAGGTGGAAGCCAAGTGCACAGTAACAGTAAAGGCTTCCAATGCGAGAGAAGATAAAACTACCAAGCTGAAAGACAAGAGCGGTGTACAGCTGTATGTACAGGATGGTGACAGCTATCGTGAAGCAGTCTATGCGGATTACTTTACTGCCTCTAAGTTCTTTATCAAAGGTGATGTGAAATACACCGGATGGCAGACACTGGACGGAAAGCTTTATTTCTTTACAGCGGATGGCAACAAGGTTACCGGAGAACAGGTCATTCAGGGCGCAAAATACAATTTTGCCAGTGACGGATCTCTGGTAGTTGGTTCCGGCACCATGGGAATCGATGTGTCCAAGTGGAATGGAAAAATTGACTGGAACGCCGTGAAGAATTCCGGTGTCAGCTACGTGATCATCCGTGTGGGTTATCGCGGTTCCTCTCAGGGAGCACTGATCGATGATCCTACCTTCAAGACCAACATCAAGGGAGCTACGGCAGCAGGACTGAAAGTGGGTGTATACTTCTTTACCCAGGCAGTGGATGAGGTCGAGGCAGTACAGGAAGCCTCCATGGTACTGGACCGTATCAGCGGTTACAAGATTTCCTATCCGGTATTCCTGGATGTGGAAGGAAGCGGCGGAAGAGGTGATAAGATCGATTCCGCTACCAGAACGGCAGTATGTAAGGCATTCTGCAATACCATTCAGAATGCAGGATACACCGCAGGTGTGTATGCCAACAAGACCTGGCTCAGCCAGAAGATGGATGCAAGTGCACTGAGTGGCTACAAGATCTGGCTGGCCCAGTATGCAGCAGCACCCACCTACACCGGACGCTATGATCTGTGGCAATACAAATCCACAGGAAAAGTCAGCGGCATCAGCGGCAATGTGGATCTGAACCTCAGCTACCTGGGATATTAACATCAGCAATGACCAGCCGGTGAGACTGCTTGCAGGCGGAACCGGCTGGCCATTAGCTGATGAAACACACATGAGCATGTAGGACGATAGTCCGGAATGCGAATGGGTGTTACGGATCCGAGAGCACGAAGTGCGGAGGAGCCGTGTTAATACCCGGCGCTAAGAATGCCGATAGTCCGGAATGCGAATGTGTGTTACGGATCCGAGAGCACGAAGTGCGGAGGAGCCGTGTTAATACCCGGCGCT
>OGEG01000275.1_pt1 | contig 61728 bp, 52 predicted proteins | sample 1570621 | NCBI WGS metagenome assembly OGEG01 (sample SAMEA2582130, study PRJEB24529) | metagenome | biome: Human gut stool | place: China | collected 2011 | reverse complement strand
AGATTTAAGGTTAACAAAAAGATTGGCTGTCTGGGATAGATAGCCTTTTTTTATGCCCGTTTTTTTGTGTTATTCCATTTCTTCTATGGGCATATGATGTACATCAAAAAAAGTTTTGCCAGTGTTGCAAATTCCTTTTGACATACATCAAACGGAATTTGCAACACTGGTAGAATTATAGACCCGCCTTGTAGTGTGTACCGCCCATGCACCGTATACGATTACTTGTACCCACAAAGTCAGCATCTGAGGCCAGATGTCTACCAGATTGGCACCCATTGAATTCAATTTTACGAAAGCGAGTACGGCGGGAGCCACAGGGAATACATAGTGTGCCGCTTGCCAATACCAGGGCATTAGTTCCAACGGGTAGGAGACGCCGGAAAGAAAGATGTAGCCCACTGAAAAGAAAGCTATCATCAGTAGCGGGGCTTCGGAGTCGGTGAACCAACGGGACATAGCAAGCGCAAAGAAACTTGTGGCAAGCAGGAAAGGAATCATCATAGTGACAATGTCCCGACCGCTTCCTATGTTGGGAATGCTGAACAGATGCGGAAGAAGTCCCAACAGGAACATGGAGAACACAACATACAGCATGACATATACGAAAGTTCTTCCCGACACGATGCGCAGCGCATCTTTCAGGGAGCGGACATCCGTAAGGAAAATCCCTTTCCGCCTTGCTTCCGCCTCCTCGCCGGTAAGCATGGCAATCACCATCAGCATCGTCTGGAAGATGATAACAATCATTACAGCGGGAATCAGATAAGAGCCATACCCCTCGGTGTAATTGTAGAGAGCTGTTCCTGATACACTGACGGGGGCAGACGATGCAACAGCCAGCAACCCTTGCGGTGGCAGGAAAACAGCTCCGGCAGGTCGGTGGGCATCGTTTACGGCAAGCATTACGCGTGAACTTGCCTCTTGTAATCCCTTGAAGTTGAGAAATGCGTTGGTTGCGGCATAAAGAGTGAATACGGATGTTTCGCCGCGTGCCACACGTGCCTCGAAGTCGGAAGGTATGTAGAGTATGCCGGTCACTTTACCTTGCTTCATCCATTCGCGCGCTTCGAGGATATTGGGTGTCTGTGCATAGACCGAAGTCTGCGGAGCGGCATCCAGCCAACGCACATACTCCCGGCTGAGTGCGGAATGAGAGAGGTCTACTACGGCAACGGGGGCTTTGCGCACCAAATTAGGAGCGTACATATAGTTGTAGAGCAAACCGTATAGGAATATGCCGCCTGCCAGTACCAACAGGATTGCGGGATTGGTGGAGATGGCTTTCCATTCGTGGCGGATAATATCGCTTAAGGAGGATATCTTGTTTTTATCCGCATGGAGATGGGGCAACGTATTATCTGCGGCGACCGTTCTCTTTATCCACCAATTCAATAAAGGCAGAACCGATACTGCCAACAATAGGAATACCAGTAGTATGGCTACCGATTGCCAGAAGTAGGCAAGACCTGCATTGAAATAAATCATGGCCTGTGCCGCTTCGGTGAAGTGGCGTACCGGAAACAGGTAGGATGCAGCATGGACAGGCGCATACATGGCGGTTACCGGAAAGGTGACTCCCGACAGGGTAGCTCCCAATGAGCCTACCATTGAAACTACACTGATGATATAGGCTATCTTGGGAAAGATAGAGAATATCACTACCGCCAATGCTTGTGTTGCCATGACGAAGAGTACCGTTACGCTGTTCATCAGCCACAGGCTGCCTTGAAAGGGGATGTGTAACGGCCCGAATAGCACGTAGTTTGCCAGTATGCCTATTATTGAGAATATAAGGGTGTAGGGCAGCAACTTTCCTACAACAGCGACAAAGATATTGGCGTTTTGCAGATTGCCGGAATCTTTTCCTGCGGGTATGGCAGCCCGAAGCCAGTCTTGTGTCGTGCCAAACTTGAATTCGCTGCCTATGGCATAGACCGTTACAAGTAGAATCAGTATTTGAAACAGGACGAAGAAAAACGGTTGGCTCAGATAGATGGAGTAATCCATATCCGGGTTATAGAGCGGATGCGTGCCGGCTTCTATCGGGAGAAGGAATGTTTGCATCCGGTTTTGTTCCACTCCCAATGCCTCTGCCCGCACGATAATGGGGGATAGCGCCACGGGGGCAAGCGTGGTTTCAAAGGCGGCCATTAACTCGCTTCCTACTGAAAGAAGAGCGTAGTGGTAGTAATAGCTCAGTGACGCATCCGTCCCACTGACGGCCTTTTGCTCGAACCGGGGCGGGATGGATAAGTAGCCGTATATCTCTTTCCGCTGCAATGCTTGGCGTGCAGAGGCTTCATCGGTAAAGCGCTTCGTGACGCTGAATGTAGGAGCTGCCGATATACGGCGGGAAATGTTGCGTGAAGTGGCTGTATTATCTTGGTCTACAATGCCTATGGGGATGTTCTCCATTTGCCCGTTTCCGAAGATGGTAGCCATAAAGAACAGACAGAACAGGGGCAGAATAATGCACACGCCGAGATAAAGACGGCGGGAGGTTATACGGTGATATTCGCGAAGAAATACATTCATTACTACATTTTTATTAGAACAGACATTCCCGGTCGTAACCCTTCTACCGCTTGTACAGGACGTGCGTGTATTTCAAAGGTTTGCATATCGTAACTGCCTGTTTGTTTGGTGGACTTCCAAGTGGCGAAGCTGCCCAGCGGGCTGATATAGTAGATGCGGAACTCTATGCCTTTTTTGTCGAGGGCGGGAACGTCGGCTTGGAAGGTGCCGCCCATTTGGAATCGGGGCATTAAATCTTCTCGAATATTCAGGACTACGTGTACGTCGCTCATTACTACCAAACTCATAATGGGAGTGCCCGGGGCGACCAGTTCACCGCGTTTGGGAAAGATAGTGGCTATCTGCCCGTCTTCGGGGGCCGTGAGTCTGGAGTCTACCAAGAGGGCGGAGACTTCGTCTACAGTGCTGCGGGCGGCATCTACAAGGCTACGTGCGGCGGCACGGTCTTCGCTTTGCGCACCGTCTACTGCCATCTGATACTGTTGGTAGGCAGCGCGTTCGGCAGCTTGCGCGGCTTTGTACATGGCCTCCACTTCATCCTTGCGTTGCGAGGTGACTACACTGTCCTTGTAGAGGGTGAGAATACGCTGATAGGTGGTTTGGGCAAGGGTGAGGTCGCTTTGCGTCTTGTTCCATAGTTGCCGGGCTGTGGCGACTATCTGCCGGCGTGTACCGGCATCAATCTTTTTGTTTTGCTCTTGAGCCACCTGTTCCAAGGCATTTACTTGGCGGTATTTGGCTTCTATGACAGGGCTGTTGATGACAACGAGTGTGTCACCGGCTTTTACCCGGTCGCCTTCTTCTACGAGAAAGGAATCGATGCGTCCCGGAAGTTTTCCGCTGATACGTATTTCTGTGGCTTCTATCTGTCCTTGCAACACCAAAGGCTGCCGTCTCATAAGTAGCATTCCAATGACCGATATTGCTACGGTAACGACTAAAATGACGATGAATGCAATGCTGATGGTTTTATTGTTGATATTCATTTTTATTACAATTTTTAGTTTTCGATTCTCAATTTATCAAACTGCTCCGGTATGCCGCATAGCGCCAGAAGATTCATCAATGCCACGTCGTACTCGTAATAGGCAGCCAAACGGGCGACACGTACGGCAGACAGCATCGTTTCGGCATCTATCACTTCGGTACTCGTAGCCATGCCTTCGGTGAACGATTTCTTGCGGATACGTACCAGTTCTTCACTCAGTTCGATTGTACTATTCAGGGCGCGTACATTGTCTTGGGCCTTTTGCATTTGCGTGTAGAGTTTGTCGATGCCCACGCTTAAATCGTCTTTGGCTTTTTCTTGTCCTATGGCAAGGGTTTGTCGGGTTATCTTGGATTGGCGTATGCGCTTTTCCCGTGCTAAGCCGTCAAAAAGATTCCAAGTGAATCCTACTCCTATCATGGTGCGGGGAACGAGGTTACTTTGGATACCATGAGCATACAATGTCTGCTTGCCGAACACGGCAATATCGGGCAGGTATCCGCTTTGGTCGATACGGAGCTGTTGCTTGGCGATGTGCGATTGTAACTGCAATTGGTTGACGGTGTAGTTCTCGGTTCGCATGGTTTGCAAGAACTCTTCCTTGGCGGGGAGGACGGCATTTATGAAGAGAGGGGAAGTGGGCTGTATCTCGCAGGTATCGTCCATGTTGAGCAACGTGCACAATGCGTTCTGCAACACTGTGACTTCTTTTTGCGAGGCTTCCAATGAGCGTTGCGCTTCGTCCATGTTTACTTGTGCGAAGAGCCGCCCCGCCTTGTCTATCATTCCGGCGGATTCCAGTTTCAGTGCATTCTCGTAATGGCGTTTCAGGCTGTGGTAGGTATCTTGGCGTACACGCACCACTTCTTGTGCCAGACGTAGTCCGAAATAGCTTTCCGCTAAAAGGGTACGTTGGGTAGCGTCGGTTTGCTCACGGTTTTCGCGTGCCATGTCAATCATTGTGTTTCCTATTTTACCGGCACGGATGCGTTTTCCGCCGGAAAAGACAATCCATTCGGCTGTCAGCCCTACGGTTGTGAGGTTTCGCGGGGCAAGCGGAAAGACAAGTGTGTGGCTGCCTATCTGGTCGAGGATGCTGCTGATGAACCGGTCATCGGGAACAAGGCTGTGTACGAAGTCTTTGGCGGGGTCTGTAAATTGCGAAAGAGGCTGTTTCACTTCTATCTTTTCGGACAGGTGTACAAATGTTCCCGCACCTTGCAGACTGGGATACCAAAGGGCATTCAGCTTGTCACGTTCTGCACGTGCGGCTTCAATACCCTTGTCGGCTATCTTCAGGCTGCGGTTTCCCTGCTGCATTTGCCGCAGGGCATCATCGAAGCTCAGGGAAAGGGGCTGTGCCGTTACGGAAATACCCGTTCCCAGAAGAATAATGAATAAGATTTGTTTCATATGTCAAGTTTTTCGTTTAGGTTTAGAATGATAAACTTGAAACACTCATTCTTTTTTATTGTTCAATCTACCGACCTTTTTGCTACCTTTGTGCTCGGAAATACAAAAATATATGAAGATACTTCACCCTATTATGTTTGCCGGCACAGGCAGTGATGTAGGCAAGAGCGTTATTGCGGCTGCTTTCTGCCGTATTTTCAAACAGGATGGTTACAGGCCTGCACCCTACAAGGCGCAGAATATGGCACTAAACTCGTATGCCACTCCCGAGGGGCTGGAGATTGGCCGTGCACAGGCCGTGCAGGCTGAGGCTGCAGGCGTACCTTGCCATACGGATATGAATCCGTTGCTGTTGAAGCCACAGTCCGACCATACCTCGCAGGTGGTTCTGAACGGTCGTCCCATCGGCAATCGCAATGCTTATGATTATTTCCGCAAGGAAGGGCGTGAAGAGTTGCGCAAAGAGGTGTGCGCCGCTTATGACAGGCTGGCACGGAGATATAACCCTGTGGTACTGGAAGGTGCGGGAAGTATCTCCGAAATTAATTTGCGTGACTCAGATTTGGTAAACCTTCCTATGGCTCTGTATGCCGGGGCGGATGTGATTCTGGTAGCGGATATTGATAGGGGCGGGGTGTTTGCCAGTGTTTATGGCTCGGTGATGTTGCTTCGTCCAAATGAACGTGAACGGATAAAGGGTATTCTTATCAATAAATTCCGTGGAGACATACGGCTCTTTGAGTCGGGCGTCAAGATGATTGAAGAACTGTGCGGTATTCCTGTTGTGGGTGTAGTGCCTTATTATAAGGACATTTATATAGAGGAGGAAGATTCGGTAGCCCTTGCCGCAAAGTCGATGCAGGCGGAACGGGGAAAGGTAAACATTGCCGTTGTGCTTTTGCGCCATCTCAGTAATTTTACGGATTTCAACGCGCTGGAACGTGACCCGCGCGTACACCTTTTCTATACCAATAATACGGATGAACTGGCAAAGGCGGATATTATCATCCTGCCCGGCAGTAAGAGTACGCTTTCCGACCTTTATGAACTTCGCCGTAACGGGGTGGCGCAGGCTGTTGTCCGCGCCCATCGTGAAGGGACTGCCGTACTGGGCATCTGCGGCGGTTATCAGCTTATGGGGCAGGAGATACTTGACCCCGAACACGTTGAAGGAGATATTGACCGCCTGCCCGGTCTTGGACTCCTGCCTGTGAGTACCCGTATGACGGGAGAGAAGGTGACAAGGCAAGTGAATTTCAAACTACTTGAAAGTTGCCGCACCACTGTTCCGCACAGCAACTCCCAACTTTCAACTCCCAACTTTCAATTAAAAGGCTACGAGATTCACATGGGTAGTACCGTTCCCGTAGAGGGTGCGCCTGCCTCTCCGCTGAATCTGTTGGAAAACGGACAGTGGGACGGGTATTTTGCCGATCGCACCTGTATGGGAACCTACATTCACGGTATTCTTGATAATCCGGAATTTATTGATTTCCTGCTCGAACCGTTTGCCGGTAAATTGTCGGAAAAAACAGAGACATTCAACTATCAACAGTTTAAGGAAGAACAGTATGATAAGCTTGCCGAACACGTGCGTCGTCACGTCAATATGCCGCTTATCTATCAGATATTGACAGAGAACCAAATATAGATAGAGATATGATTGAAGGACATGGAGATGACTCCTACAAATATAACCGCCCGATAACGGCTAATTTCAGTTCCAACGTTTACAGCAAGGTGGATCTTTCCCTATTGAAAGCACACCTGTGCGAGCGGATTGAGGGTATCGGCCACTATCCCGAACCGGAACCCTACACGCTTGAAGCCCGAATAGCCCGACGCTGTCATCTGCCTGCCGATGCCGTCTGTGTGACAAACGGCGCAACTGAGGCAATCTATCTCATAGCACAGACTTTCCGGGGCACGAATACGGCTATTTTGCAACCTACCTTCAGAGAGTATGCGGATGCCTGCCGTATGCACGGACACCGGGTGACTTCATTATATCAGTTGCCTCAAGAGCAAGACGGGTATCTCTTGCCGGACGATGTGCGGATGTGTTGGCTGTGCAATCCCAATAATCCGACAGGAACGGTGGTTGATAAGGAATATATGCGTGAGCTGATAGAACATAATCCGCAGGTTTGTTTTATTATAGACCAGTCTTATGAGTTCTTTACATTATGCCCGCTCTTTTCTCCGGCAGAGGCGGCGGAATATTCCAATGTCCTGCTGTTGCATTCCATGACAAAAAGGTATGCTGTTCCCGGTTTGCGGCTTGGTTATGTGACGGGCAATTCCGGTTTGCTGGCACGATTGCGGACTAACCGTATGCCTTGGTCGGTCAATCAGCTTGCCATTGAAGCGGGAATGTTTTTGCTGGAGAATGATGTTCCCAATCCGTTGGATGTGGCGGCTTATTTGGAAGAAACGGCACGTCTGTCCGTTGCGCTTCAAGCCATCGGCGGATTGGAAGTATGGGCTACGCAAACGCATTTTATGTTGGTGAGGCTTCGTATGGGAAGGGCATCTGCTTTGAAGGATTATCTTGCCGGAGAATATGGCATTCTCATTCGGGACGCTTCCAATTTTGCAGGGCTGAACGAACAGTTCTTCCGTATCGCCACGCAGACCCCGGAAGAAAATGACAGGCTGGTGGCGGCGATTGCAAGATTTATGAGCTTGGATTTATAATCTATGAATGCGGGAAATATTTTTATGGAAGATATAATTATCATTTTAGGCATTGCTTTTAATCTGAACCTTCCGCTGCTTACGGCATGGTTGCTGGACCATTGGCTGGGTGATCCGGCTTGGTTGCCGCATCCTGTGGTGGCTTTCGGCAGAGCTATTTCTTTCGGTGAGCGTCATTTGAATAATGGGGGTGCCCGCTTCTTGAAAGGGGCTTCCATGTCATTGATACTTGTGGCAGGCGTTTATTTCCTTACGTTGTTTTTGCTGCGTTGGGCGGCGCATTATTCACCCGGACTGCTTTTGACCTTGCAAGTACTGCTTATCTTCTATTGCCTTGCCGGCACTACGCTGGTGCGTGAGGTTCGTGGAGTGTTTAAGGCCGCAGACTGTTCTTTGGAAGAAGGCAGGCGGCAGGTGGCCCGTATCGTAGGACGTGATACTTCCGGGCTTTCGGCACAGGAAGTACGTACAGCGGCATTGGAGACATTGGCGGAGAATTTGAGTGACGGGGTTATTGCTCCGTTGTTTTGGTACATTGTATTGGGGGTGCCGGGAATGATTGCTTATAAGATGATAAACACACTGGACTCCATGATAGGATACAGGAATGAACGGTATCGCCGGTTCGGATGTTTCGCAGCGCGCTTGGATGATGTTGCCAATTATATCCCTGCACGTTTGACTGCTTTTCTTATGGTAGCGGCTTCCGGCAGGTTCTCATTGCTGCTCTTTGTAGGGAAGTATGGCAATCAGCATGCCAGTCCCAATTCCGGCTATCCCGAAGCGGCTCTTGCCGGAATCTTGAACTGTCGTTTTGGCGGACCTCACAACTATTTTGGAGAAGAGGTGTGGAAACCCTATATCGGGGAGAATGAGCGTCCTTTGACAACGGAAGATATGCAGGTTGCCGTGCGCATCAACCGTTGTGCAGAATGGATTATGATAATAGTTGCCATCGTCACGGCTACCTGTTTGTCTCTTATAGGACAATTCTGATGATGCCCCCGTAAGGTGTCAGTGCGCTGAATGCTTCTTCGGCTTTGATGAGCCCGGCATATATCTGTGCGCAAATCAACACACCGCCATGTGCAAAGATTGCCACCCGTTGGTATGGTTTGGTTTTCAGTTCGTCCAGAAACCGGCTGACACGTTGGTATTGCATGGCGAACGATTCTCCACCGGTGGCTGCAACATTCAAATAATCGGCATACCATTCCTGCAGACGAGGGTCGTCGTTACGGTCGAAAGGTTTCATTTCCCAATCTCCGAAGTTAATCTCCATAATACGCTTGTCATGTTCCGCATCAGGATATCCGCAGTAGGTGGCAAGGCGTACACAGCGTGTGAGCGGACTGGTATATACATGGTTGAAAGGCAAATATGCTTTCAAATTCTCTTTGGTAACGGCCGCTTCCTGTTCAAAAGTCGGTTTCAGGGGGACATCTGTCTGACCGTAACATACACCGGACGGAACATCGACAGAGGTGTGTCGGATAAATACTATTTCCATAATTTACATTTCCTAATTCATAATTAAAATTACGCTTCCTATATAGAATGATAATTCACAAAGCAAAAAAGCCGCTCCGCAACAGTCCCCCGTATATCCTTGCAGGCGGCGTTTCATCAGTCGGCAGAGCAAGACAAAGGTCAATAGCGGAAACAAAGTGGCGACCCATAGCTTTACGGGCAGAAGCACTATCAGCGGTAATAGTCCGCATATGAATGCAGTGAGAAGTTCGTGCCAATTCATACGGTTGTATATCACTTTGGCTTTGCTGTCTTCCTCCTTACGGGCGTATGGCAGGTAGTTGATGAGCTGGGATGCACAGAACTTCGACCAGCAATCGCCGCAAAATACAAGTATGCAGAGAAGGTGCAGGGGAAGGAAGGATAGCTGTGACAACAGTAAGAAATAGATTATCAAACCGATAACGCCGTAGCTGCCTATATGCGAGTCTTTCATAATGGCAAGCGTGCGCTCACGGGTGGTGGCGCCGCCAAATCCGTCGAGAAAGTCCGCCAATCCGTCTTCGTGCAGGCAACCTGTGGCAAGCAACCGGGCGATGACAGCCATAACCCAGGCTATGGATATAGGCAATATCTGTCCGGCAAGCCATAAAGTACCTGCCATGATGCCTCCGGTCAGCCAGCCTGCCAGCGGCCAATAGGGTACTACGTGCTTGAAACATTCGGCGGGCACTTCCTTTATTTTCCAGAAAGGAAGTCGTGTAAAGAAGATAAATGCAGCCAATATATTCATGAGCCTTAAAAGTATTTGGTAATAGAGGCGTGGGCAAAGTTATCCATTTCATTAACCATACGGACTGCCGAGTCTACAATGGGATATGCACAAATTGCTCCTGTGCCTTCTCCAAGCCTTAATCCTAAGTGTAATAATGGGTTGACATTTAGTGAATCAAGTATAAGTTTATGTCCGGATTCGTCTCCGCAATGCCCGAAGATAGCATAATCCAGTACTTCGGGATGCAGCTTTCCGGCTGCGAGAATACAGTTTGTCATGATGAATCCGTCTACCAGAATAATCATCTTCAGTTCGGCGGCTTGCAGCATGGCGCCTACTGCCATTACCATTTCCAACCCGCCAAAATAGCGGATGATGTCGCGTGGCGAGCCATCTCCTTTATAGTTGTCCAGTGCTTGTTTCAGTACCTCATACTTGTGGCGGATACCCGCATTGTCCAGACCGCTTCCCGCACCTACACATTCTTTCAGCGGGATACCTGTGAAGCAAGTCATCCATAAAGAAGAAGAGGAAGTATTGCCTATCCCCATTTCTCCGAAACTCAGTACATTGCTGCCTTCTTCGTGGCAACGACGCACCACTTCAGCGCCCCGTTCGAGACAAAGTTCCATTTCCTCCTCGGTCATTGCGGCTTCATGCAGGTAATTGCGCGTACCTTTACGTACTTTCATATTGATGATACCTTTTTCATAAGGCAAGTCATAATCTACTCCGGCATCCACTATTTTTAGCGTAAAACCATGCTGACGACACAGGAAGTTGACGCCTGCACCGCCATGAAGGAAATTGCTGATTTGCTGCCAAGTGATTTCTTTGGGCGAAAGGCTGACACCCTCTTCCACGATACCGTGGTCGGCGGCGAAGATGATGTTCTGGGGATGTTGAAGGGTAGGAGTTAAAGTCTGTTGGATAAGTCCGATTTGCAGTGCAAGGCTTTCCAGAGTACCTAAGGAGCCTTTCGGTTTGGTCAGATTATTGATTTTATCAATCAATGCCGGGCGGATGGCTTCGTCCGGCCGGGAGATATGAAATGTTTTCATCGTATTCTTTTATTTTTTAATTCTTTATTCTTCATTTTTAATTTTCACCGCTATGCCGGATACCATCAGAATCACTTCATCTGCTTGCGAGGCTATGTATTGGTTCATCCAACCTTGCATATCCGTAAATTTCCGTTGTATCTCGTTTTCGGATGTGCCGCCCATGCCTATCTCATTCGTGACGAAAATAAAAGTGGCATCTTGTGCGGTAAAGCGGTCGAATTCTTCTTTGGCAGCGGTGAGGGCTTGGTCTGTGTCTGCATTCAAATCGAAGAAGAAGTTAGTGCACCACAGCGTTATGCAGTCTATCAGGACTATGCGCCCGGACAGTGCGTGGCGGCTCAATTCTTTTTCTTCTTCTATGTTCGTCCATTCAGCGCCGCGTCTTTCCTGATGGTGTATCACTCGTTTGCGAAACTCTTCATCCCATATACGTGCCGTAGCAAGGTAGACAGGGTTGGGAGAGAGACTGAGCGCCAGTTTTTCCGCATAAGTACTTTTGCCCGAACGGGCTCCGCCGGTGATAAGTATGATTCGTTTCATTGATTTGCTTGAAGTTTACGGGAAGCAAATGTACATGATTTCTGTGGCAGTGGCAAGAACAGAACATTTTTTTAGCGGTTTCATTTTTTCTTTTTTAAAAGATTTCATTACCTTTGCCAACGTTTTCAGCACAAAGGAAGACATACCCCGCGGCAATAGCTCAGTTGGTAGAGCATCAGCTTCCCAAGCTGAGGGTCACGAGTTCGAACCTCGCTTGCCGCTCTTAAAAGAAAATCAGATAGTTATCAAAAGATTTCTATCTGATTTTTTTCGTATTATGTTATAATCATTAAAAGAACTTGGTTTTTCTCACTTCTTTTGTTAAATTGCCATACCGGTCATAGTCGTATGTTATCAGACATCTCGTCTCATCATCGACTCGGACTGCTCTCATATCTTTTCCATTTTTAGCGTATACGCTGTCTACACTATTACCCATGAAAGGAGAGCTTGTCACGGTTACATCCATATCTTTCTCTTTATACCGGATATGAAGTATTTCAAAGCCATCGGTAGCACAGGTGTGCTCCATTTCCTTGCCGTTATCGTTGTATTTCTTAACAACCATATCAACTTTCCCGTTGGTGAAGTATTTTTCAATTAAAGTATCATTTATGGTATTGTACGTATGGTATTTAATGAATTGCTTGTTTTTTGATTTTGGTATGGATTGCAAATCCTCTTTGTCAGGAATGGTGTCAAAGAAATAGGTTTCTTCAGTCTGAGAACTGTTGAAGTCATGCCTGATAATCTTAAACAGATAGTCTTTGTGATAAAAGCGCCATTCTTCGTAATTGTCATTAATGTCAATGTCGATAATCGGTCTACCGTTAAGCCGTTGTATCATCCGCGTATACTCAAGCTGCTTTTTATCATCATCCCGATATTGGTAGAAATAATAGTTAATTGTATCTTTATTGTTCCTAAGCTCAATAGTTTCTTCAGACTTATCTTTATAATAGGTGGTTCTTACTATATTTTTTTTCGGTTCACTTGTCTCAGTGATAGAATAGAGACTGTTATTCTGATAAGTGTATGTATGCAAACCGGTATATATATTTACCGAAGTCAGTACGTTCGACTCGTACATCAATTGTTTTTGGGTAATTTTCACTGAGTCCAGCTTTCCTTTGGAGTTGTATATATTTATATATTCGTTCGTTTCAACAATGTCAAAATCTTTACTTTGTTTCACCGTTTTGGTACAACTGCAAACGATGACAAGCAATGTGCAATATAGCAACACTCTTGATTTTATGATATTTAATACGTTATTCATTGATTTTATAGTTTAAAATAGCTTTTATATTGATTGCTTATTCCGCTTCTATTCACTTTCTCCATCTATTCGTTGCTTTTCCTCTCATTGATAGTCTATTAAAGGAAACGTATTATATCTACTATCTACATATAAATAATTACTTATTATTTTTTTCTTTTGAATATCAGATATTGTCCAACGGGCAATATGTTTCATAAGGATTTGATTCGGTCTTTGTGCAACTTGTAAATAGGAACGGCACAAGTAATAGTATAACGATTTTCGTAATTTTAGTTAGTAACAATGCACTTATCATAATCCATATTTTATTTCTCATATTACAAACACTCCTTTATTTCTGCCATCACTTACTCACCCTTTATATGTCGTTTTCGTTCCTGCAACTCATGGTAATATCGTACGATTTCATCATACTTATGCTTCTCATAAAAATTAGAATCTCTTTCATCATATAAAATGTAGTACTTTAATTTTGGCCCGATATAATCGGCGTCGGGTTCTGTCCCCAGATTATAACTTATCTCAATCTTCCATTTATCAGGACTTTCTTCCATGCGGACAATGCAAATATCTCCTATATAGATTTCATTACTGTTGCATTCTACATTCCTTTGTTTCTCTAAATAAAATTTCCGGGTAGCACAGGTGTTTTTCGAAAATCCCATATAATAAAATGTAATGTCTCCTCGTTTTTTTAAATCGGCTAAAGATAAGCCTGCTGTATCATGATAGTTTATCATCATCTTCATGCGCTCCAAAGTATCCTTAGGAGGATGTGCCACCAATATATCCTCGGTATAGATATAAATACTGTCTGTTCCTCTTGGATTTACCAAACGTTTACCGTCATTTATGTGGATAAACGGAGGTTGCAATACGTTGGAATAAAAGAGTCCAATACTTCCAACAATGATTACGAATATCAGTATCAATCTGACAGTCTTTTTATATCTCATTATTTTCTGTTTTTTTAATTACCATAATTCTCCCGGTTTATAGGGGTTAGAATCCATTATATTTTCATGCCATGCTTCTGTAAAGAAAGGATATACCACACACTCTTCCGTATCGTCGTAATTCTCGTCATCGCACAGAGCTTTAGCAATATAGATACTAACGGTTTCCTTATCGTCCGCTTGCAATTTCAGACAATAAAAGTCTCCTTCAAGAATTCTTTTGTAAGATAGCATGGTAAACGTATATTTCATGTGATTACTGATGCTTTCTGCCGTGAGGTTTTGCAAAGCGAGCCGGAATGTCTTTTGAGGATAAGAGGAGTTCAGCCACCCGCTTAATTTTCCGGCGATAAACCGAGCATCGGCGGATGTTATCGGGCGGGGGTGCGGATTGTACAATTTGTAGCGGCCGATTACTTTGTATCCTTTTGCTAACAAATCGTCCACTTCGACGGGCCCTCTTTGGGTTACAGTGTAATGTATATCCAATATGTTCTCTGCTTCCGGTATGTAACCGGATTTCCATTCAATAAGTTTATAACTGGCCACTAAGGAGTCTTTACCGAATTTTATGAATAAGTCTTTTCCCTTGTAGGGGTCAATGTCGAGGAGTTGATACTCAATGTCTATTTCATAACGGATGCCGGGCATCGAATCCTCTTCATTCACAAAATAGGATTCTCCCAATAGGTTCAGTATTTCCCGGTAAGTCATTCCTACCTTCAGACGGTTATTTACCAAATCGTCAACCATGAACTTTCTGGAATAATAATGTCCGTCCCATTCGTCCCAACCTTTCCGGTTGAATGGGACACAACGATGATGTGTACATCCCATTTGCACGCAAACAAACAGGGATAACACAAATACAAAAACTGCTTTGCTTATCTTTTTCATTTGATATTAACCCCTCACTTCATATAATGTGATTCCATGATTAATCACCAATTTATCAGATAATCATAAAGCCGGTAAACTTTGCCTGCTTTCCATTCATGGCCATTAGGAGTATAGATACTGTAACCTTGTTTGATATTCATAAACATATCCTTTTTCCCGTCAGTGAAAAAAACAAAAGGAATTATCGGCATTCTCACCAGACGTGCTGTTGTATGCTCCAAATCCAAACCGCTTTTCCGCAGTTCTTCTTGTATTTCCATCATGTACGCTGTTTTATACTCCATATCATATCCCCTTCCGTACAGTCGTTCTTGTACATTGTCATCAATAATGAGGCACATATCGCATATGTCATATTCATCCACATCAGGACTTTTCAGTACCATATCTCCTTTTTCATTCCGTTCAAACTTCACAATACCGGATAGTCTCTTTGTTCTCCGCAATCTCGTTTCACCGGCAACAAGGGGGAGCTGTTCTTCATCTTCCGTCAAGTATCTCTCCGCCCATTCTATATCTCCATTCGAATGAAACGTCACAATAACGGATTTTGTCACCTTTTCTCCCCATCTCGCTTCACCATAATACGTAATATTGGGGCACAGCTCTTTGTCTTCCATCAGTTCCGTAAACTTCACGCCTTTTTCCATTTGGCGAGCCATATATGCTGTGGTGCTAAGTCCGTCTTTGAAATTGCTCTTAAACTCTTCAAACTCCCAGCAAGGAAGGCAAGCCTCACGGTTGATTTCTACAAAATCTGTTATACCGGTTTCATCGATTACTTTACCGTTCGGAATACGATAATAGAAACTGGTTTCGATTTTACCCCATACACCACCCGAGTTTTCCAAAGCATCCAGATTATGTGCAGTAATAAGGAACGGTTTCACCCATGCCGGTGTATAATTCTCTGCACTCTGAATATTGGACAAGCTGGATAGTTTTTGCGCTTCCTCTCCAAGCACGCAATAGTCCAGTTCGAAGACGAGCCAATCGTGATATTCTTTTTTCCATCGCCATAGAGTCACATCCAGACACGGCTTGTCGTTTTCCATATTGACAAGCCCGTTTTCATTGCCTGCCGTCGCAATGACAAGTGTGTCTTTACTGCTGTTACTTTTAGCATATAACTGGATATATTCTTTCTTTGTTTCCCAGCGGTACAGTTGCCTGGGTCGTCCTTCAAAATCGGTTCCCTCCTCAAAATGTGGTTTTCCGTATTTCTTTGTGGCTGCTTTCACCAACTTGGCGAAACCTTCTTCGTCTGTTTCCCCCTTGCCTTTTACCTGCACTAATGTGCCTTGTTCTGTTGTTACCATGCCGAGTTCTGTAAAGTCAAATCCTCGGAAAGTGGCTTCCGTTCTTTTACTGCCTCCCTTGTTTCTGTAAGCCACCAAAGGCGGAAACGGTTCATCCGTTTCCGTGTTGTAAAATTTAAGGGTATCTACTTTGTACCGCGCTTCAATCTTCTGCTGTGTGGTATCTAAGAGGGAAGACATCATAGCGGCTACGTTTAGGCCGTAGTCCGGATTGTCTAAGTTGAAAACCGGTTTCCCTATCTGTGCCTTTGCGCAACTAACCAAGCCGAAAAGACTTGTTACTCCCATGATTATAACTGTTTTTAGTCTCATAACTGACATGTCAAATTAAAATTCCGTATTAATATTCATCTCCCTGATAATGTTTACACTTAATTAAAATTCCCATTTCCAATTATTATATCCTTGATAATAATCTAATCTAATAATGGTCAGAACTCTGCATTCACGTGTAATAGTTCGCATTTTATATATATTTTAAAAGTGATTATTCAGATCGTTCTTTTCCCTCATTTATAACCGATAGTTATTCAGGATAAATAATTTCCGGCTTATCTCCGCCCAGATGATAACGAACTTTAATAAGAGGTTTATCACTCGTCGTTTCGTCCGGTTTATAAATATACATGGCATCTGCATCTGTATTGGTTTTATACCAGCAATACATGATTGGACTTTCATCTTCAACTATATCTTTATCAGTCAAGAATGATAATACTATCATATAAATGATTATCAAAATGCCTCTCGTTGTTTTCGTCGTTTTATTCCCATCTTTCCATTATAATTGATTTTTATAATCTAAAAACAACTGTTCTTCCTTCATATATTATTATCCATAGGAAAAATATTATTAACCCAGAAAGTAAAATATTGCAAAACATGATACCGATTAACCCCATTAAATATCTATTACGTGCTTCTTTGATTACCTTATCCCAAGGGACATCGCTCATTGCCTTTTTATCCTTTTCTGTCAGATTTTTCATCAGTTCGGTGTAGCCATTGGCGGAAGATTCATACATGGCCATCATAGCAATACCGATTACTGGTACAGTAACAATGGTACAGAATGCAGTCCAAAGAGAATCAGAATGAATAGCAAAAAATATAGTCATGATTGTTGCATTGGTAAGACTAAATCTTTCTACCAACTTGTATGCTGTTTCTGGTTTCATGTATTTTTTTCAATTTCCCTTTTTTACTCTTTGTTACCCTCCGAATCATATCTTTCAATGGTACTCCAACCTCCGCCCTTTCGCTCGGCAACCGATTTGAGCTTGCCGTTAGCGTAATACTCTTTGCGATAGACCTCGCTATCAGCTTCACAACGACCCTCTTCCCGCAACTTTCCGGTATCAAAGTAACGTTTATATGCTCCTTCACGCTTACCGTTCTTGAAAGTATATTCCGATTTACATTTGCCTGATTCAAAATAGAATTCCTTTGTTACTCCGTTCAATTTGCCATTGAGGTAGTTTGACGACTTTTCAGGAGTGCCGTCAGTGAAATAAGTAATCTCTTCTCCGTTCTTTTCATCGTTTTTGTAAGTGGTAGACTTTTCGGGTTTGCCGCCTTTACCATATCTAATCCAGACACCCTCTTTTTTGCCGTCTTTATAGCTGCTTTTGCTACGGGGCTTGCCGTCTTTCCACGTTTCGCTCCACTGACCGTCGGGCAAGCCGTTCTTGTAGAAGCTGATGCGAACCATGTCACCGAGGTTACTCGACAGGTGTTGAGTCCATTTGCCATCGCGTTTACCGTCTTTATAACATTCGTCGAGCGTCAGAGCGCCGTCGCTGCCGTATCGCCGGTCATAACCATCTTCAATTCCTAACTTATATACTTTTTCGGTTTCAACTTTGCCGTTCGAGTGATACGTCCTGCTCACGCCGTCCACTTTGCCGTCTATAAATGTTCGCTCACTTTGCACGGTCTGTCCGTCACCATAATAGCGCTTGTATAGTCCATCCCTGTTTCCCTCTTTGTAACGGCACTCTTCAAGTAGTTTGTTCTCTTTGAAATGTCGGTAATCACCATGATACATGCCATCCTTAAAGTCAGCGAGAATGTACTCCGAGTGATAGCCGTCAATCAGGCGGTGAGAGCCGTTGAGCGGGGTCTTTTCTTCATTGTTCAGGCGAAAGAGCATCCGGCCATCCCCATAGTTGATAACGGTGATTTCTTCTATTTGGTAAACTTTTTCCTGTGCCGTACTCGTAAGTACCATTACTCCGAAAAGGAGTAGTAACATAATTTTCTTCATGCTTTTTTGTTTTATTACTCAATCGACAAAAGTAGCATAAATAAATTATAAGAAAAGTATTTTGCTTATAAATATGATATGTGTTTTGATTATTATATAATTCGAACTAAATAAATTTACCTGTATTTTGGATGGTTACATAATTATAATATCTGTCAATCTATTGATTTATAGTTGAATGTTATTTTGTATGAATCCTTTTGAAAATGGAAACACGATTATTCCAATCGCATTGTGAGAAAAAAATATAGCCATATAAAATATGGCTATATAAAAAGTTGTACCGTGGTTACTTTGAGAGCAACATTTTCAAGTCATTCTTGCTAATGCCCATGTATTTGCATATCTTTAGCTCGTTTATGCCGTCAGCCAGCATTTGCCGGACTGCGTTCCTGTCTCTTTCATACGCTTCCAATCTATTGAAAATGGTATCGGTCAAGAAGTCTATTCCCTCTGAAAAGGCTTTTTCTCCTTCCGGGGTATTAAAGTCTATCGTGCAGATTTTGGCACACTCCTTATGAAGTATCAAATAGTAAATACCTCCGATTAGGATTGCGGCGATGCTTTTGATATTGACTTTTGCAGGTTTAAACAGCGTTTCGTAATATGTAATCAAATTAAGGTTCATGATGTCCCGCGTTTCCGCCGTTCTTTTTGTGGTATCATTGACGACTGACATTTCGTAAAGCAACAGCTTTTGCATAACGGGATTGTCGGACAAGTTCCTGAAGAGTATCTTGAATGTTTCAGCGAAGAACTTTTTAGGCCCCAATACATTCAAGTTGGAAATATCGATGGCATTGTTCATCCAGAAGTCATATTGCTTGGCAAGTCTGTCATAGAGATTATCCATCGAACCGTACCTTCTATAGAATACGTTGGCTTCCATTCCTGCGGCTTTCGTCAAGGTGCTTAGATTGACATTGCCGAAACCCTGTTCCGCCACAAGTTTTTCGAGTTCGGACATCACATCCCTGTCTAATTGTTCATTGGTTCGTCTGTTTCGAGTTTTTTTCTCTTCCTGCTTCATTCTTATATCATATTTACACCGGCTCTATATCCGTTTTTCTATAGATGGTTTTGTTGCAAATATAGGTGTTTTACATTTTACAAGCAATCCTCGGGCGGGTTTTATGCAGTAAATAGAGATTTACTAAAACGTTGGGGAAGATTTACTAAAACGATGGGGAAGATTTAGTAAATCGTTGCCGGAGATTTAGTAAATCGTCGGGGATGTTTTAGTAAAACAGGAGAATCTTATAGGGCATCAAGAAAAATACAAAAAAACGTTGATTCAATTTTACTTTCATTTCTTTGCAAGGTCTTTTATATAGAGCGTCCATTCGGATGATTTCACGAAAAGGGGACGTGCAATATATAATGTATAACAAAAGGATAGTATATGAAACCTATTTGGAGATTCTTAGCTTTAGGTATTACGGCCATGTTCTTGTTGCAATCATGCGTAACCGTGCATCCGCTGATTATCCGGTAACCTTTGAGCTTGTTGTATATGGGAATAATGGATGATAGGGAATTGGTCGCGAGGGTAATCAAAGACCCCGGAACAGGATTCCGATGTCTGATGGCGAAATACAAGGAGGAGGTCTATTGGTACATTCGGCGATTGGTTGTGGCTCACGAAGATGCGCAGGATGCTACACAAGAAAATTTTGTACGGGTATTCCGGTCGCTGTCCGGTTTCAAAGGCGAATGCTCTTTTCGGTCGTGGCTTTACAGAATTGCCACCAACGAGGCCCTGCGTATTTTGGACCGGCGACGTGATGACCGGATGTCATTGGATGATTCTCCGGTTGAACTTAATGGTTTGTTGGCTGATGAGTATGTAGACTACAGTGATTTGGAAACAGTCAGGTTGCAACAGGCTATTCTGGCATTGCCAACCAAACAACAAATGGTTTTCAACTTACGATACTATAACGGTTTGGGATATGATGAGATTGCCGGAATCATCGGTTCAACAGCAGATGGTGCTAAATCAAACTACCATATTGCAAAAGAAAAGATTATCAAGTATATGAATTTAAACAGTTAGTCGTATGAATAAAGATTTTGATTTCAACCGCATAGGCAAACGAATGCCCTATACCGCGCCCGAAAACTTCTTGGACGATATTGAAAATAATGTATGGGAGGCTATAAAAGACGAAATGACACCACCCAAGCCCCAACGGAACTATCGCCTGTGGTACACCATATCCGGCGGACTTGTGGCGGCAAGCATCGCGTTGTTACTGGTCTTCAATATTCTGCCGGATAGCCATAAGGCAACTGACTTTAAGTCGTTTGAACAAGCATTCTCTCAATTGAGCAGAGCCGACCAGAATTATCTGTTTACCGTCTATCAGGACGACTTATTTATAAACGAATAAAAATCAATCATGAAAAGTATTTTTAGAATCCTTCTGTTTGCTATGGCAATGACCGCTTTTTGCGCAAGTGCTTACGCCCAAAAAGATAGCAGACAACGTATGACCCGTGAACAATTGGCCGAAACACAGGCTAAATACATTGCACAGGAAATGGCAATGGACGGCACTACCTCAGAAAAGTTTGTTGAGACCTTTTGCCGGTTTCAAAAAGAGATTTGGGCACTTGGCCCCCGGCCTAAGAGAGAGGTCTCGGGCAGGACGGATGCGGAAACAGAACAAGCCATTAAAGAGCGGTTTGCCCATAGCCAAAAGATATTGGACTTGCGGCACAAGTATTATGAGGAATATAGCAAGTTCTTATCACAACAACAGATTGTGCGTGTATATGAATTGGAAAAAAAGATGATGGATCGTCTGTATCATCGTTCTCAAAAGGCAAAAACTCAAAAACGATAAATAATTATGAAGACGATTTTGAAAACTTTTAATTTGTATTGCCTTTCATTCCTCTTCTTGGCTGCAATGAATGCATGCCAGAATGATGATACGGCATTTCCTGATGAAGAAGAACAGGAACAAGAACAAGATTCAAATCCTGAGAGTATTACTGCCATTATTTCCGACGGGCTTCATGGCAGTTGGAACGAAGGCGACCCCATAATGCTGGTTCATGACGAACAGACTATTACTGTACAGGCACAGGAAGCCGGTAGTTCATCTATTCTGTCAGGTACTATTGAAGGAACTTTTACTGATGATAATCCTTTGTTTGGTATATATCCGGCAGATAACAAGGTGTCCTCGGATAATGAAAGTTTAACTGTAACCATACCTGCCACTCAAACCGGAAATGAGAGTGGATATGATGAAAAGTCGGTAGTGGCAGTGGCTCGTAGCACATCCAACTCTCTGAATTTTCAGACTGTTTGCGGTGGCATCAAGCTTAACTTCCAAATGTCGGGTGTAACGGGCATTGAACTTGAAAGCGTTGATGGTTATGCACTTTCCGGTACGGTCAGGATAAAATGGGATGAACATGGAAAACCGATAGCCGATAAGATAGAAAACGCCAATTCCATCATAACTTTCAGTGCTTCGGATAAATCAGGTTTTACTCCCGGAAAGGATTATTATATATCGACCTTGCCTTGTGACGTTTATGGAGGTTATAGGCTGTCTATTTACAAGGATGGTTTGGTGGCCCATTATTTCAGTGTGCATCAAACGATAGAGCGAACCGCTTATATAACCCCGAACGATTTGCTGGAAAGCGAGTTGGAGTTTGACGACCCGGATGCTCCGCTTGTAGAAGAAGAACGTCCGGAACTGGATGCCACGACCACAGCACTTCTCCGCCAGTACCAACAGAGCCCGACAGAGGACAATAAGCAGGCTCTTTTGAATCAAATGGGATTACGGTATGATAAAGTCGTTGCGCGAAAGAAAGCCAAACTTCGCGAATTGGAGAGGGAGGCTAAGACTCCTGACCTCGTAGAAGAAATGCAGGGTATTGTGGATGAGATGGTCGAAAATCGAGATACTCGATTGGAGCAACAGTTTCTGCGTCTCATCGACCCTCGAAATGACGAAGACCCGAATGATGCTTGGATGGTACTGCGCGGTGCATCGGCTCCGAATGCCTACATAGGTTATGCACCTGTGACAAATGCCGAATACGCAGCCTTCAAAGGCGGATTCGTTTATAATGCAGGAGAGGAGAACTATCCGGTAGTGAACATTACGATTGCCGAAGCCACGGCTTATTGCGACTGGCTTACCACTCAAGACAACGCCCATATATATCGTCTTCCGACCGATGAAGAGTGGATACTCGGCGCCGGTCATATGCCTAAAGATGTCACTATGAACGCTGACCGTGTGGAATCCGGACTGACAGCAGTGGATGCTTACAATCAGACAACCGGTGCTTGTGGCGGTATAGATTTTTGGGGCAATTGCTGGGAATGGACTTCATCAACAGATGCAGCCGGTTCGTACATTATAAAAGGAGGCAGTTGGGACTCCAGCCGTGATGATTGCCGTAGCGAGAAATCGGATGTTGTAAGAACGGGCACGCAGGGCTACGCCAATGTCGGCTTCAGGGTAGTAAGAACAGATGTTTCAAGTGCCCGATAAATTCAATGTATTGTAAATATAAACTTACCAATTAAGTAAATACGCATAATTAGTTTATACCATTCTGTCATTCAGAGCGTAGCGAAGAATCTACTCCCTTTTTTGTGTGCATGAAGAGAAGGGTTTCTTCGCTTCCTTCTGAATGATAGAATGATATGTTAATCATCATTTTGACGCATTCCCCTTTAAGTAATTTCAATGCTCGATTGTAGAGATTGCATTCAGAACTTGTGCTGATAATCAGTAGTTTTCAGGCTGAAATTGTAGAATTCGTTTCTTTCCCTTTCCTTAACCTTACTCACGTTTCTTTTGCCCTGTAGAGATACCTTCTTTTTAATTCTCTATGTTTTAAGTGTTTAGCCAAAACGGTTGTAGATGCCGTTTTCTTGTATTCCCTTCATTCTCGCCCTAACTTTGCAACATCGAATTTGAGAAACAGATGCTGAACTGTTGAGGCCTCGCAGCAAACTTCTGCTTCTTGAAAAAGATAAAGGCTCAGGCCTGTTACATTATTATATTATATAAACCTTTTAAAATATTAAAAATTATGGGACTTCAGTATGTAGTAGCTAAACGTGTATTCGGTTTCGACAAGGATAAAAACGTAAAGTATGTTGCCAAATCCGTAGGGTCGGGCGAGTTGGACTTTGGTAAGTTGTGTGCCAAAGTGAGCCGTATTCTCGGCATTCATAGAAAAACGGTGGACTTGGTGGCTACCGGCCTTGTAGACATCATGTCGGAAGAGATTGACGATGGAAAGACTGTCCGCTTAGGCGAATTCGGACTCTTCCGCCCTTCTTTTACAGGAAAAAGCGCGGATACGGAAGAGGGTGTTACGGCAAGTAATATCGTTCGTAAGCGTATTCTCTTTTTTCCGGGAAAGGCTTTCAGTACGATGCTGGGTAATATGAGCGTTACCAGAATGGCGGTGCCCGATACGGATTATACCAATGGAGGTAGCGGCGAACCTGACAATTCGGGTATCCCCGATGAAGGTGAGAAAGAAGATCCTTTGGGATAACATGGCAACTTTCTGAGGATACAGAAGGATAGAAATAAGAATGAAGGGTAGCATTACCCTTCATTCTTATGCAAACGTTTTCTGGCGAATTATTCGATTTTTATCCGATTGTTTCCGATAGAAATCCTTATCCTGCTTATATTTGCGGTACGATAACTAATTAAAATACCATAGTATGAGAAACATGAAAGCAATTTGTATCAAACTAACCTGCTTCCTGCTAGTCCTTTTCATGGGTAGCGCAGCAATGGCCGAGGGCATCACTTCTCCCAACGGCCAACTTCAATTGAACTTTTCCGTGAATCCTCAAGGTGAACCGGTTTATGAGCTTTTTTATAAGGGAAAAGCCGTTATTAAACCTTCAAAATTGGGCTTGGAACTGAAGAATGATCCGGGACTGATGAACGGATTCACTTTGGCTGATACCCGGACGTCTACCTTCGATGAAACATGGGAACCTGTGTGGGGTGAAGTGAGACAAATCCGCAACCATTATAATGAAATGGCGGTAACACTGAATCAGAAAGCGCAGAACCGTAACATCATTATCCGTTTCCGCTTGTTTGATGACGGCCTCGGTTTCCGTTATGAGTTCCCTTTGCAGAAGAATCTGAATTACTTTGTGATTAAAGAAGAGCGGACACAGTTTGCCATGGCGGGCGACCATAAAGCATTCTGGATTCCGGGTGATTATGATACGCAGGAATATGACTTTACAGAGTCCAAACTTTCCGAGATTCGAGGACTGATGAAGGAAGCGATTACCGGCAATGCGTCACAAACCCAGTTTTCTCCGACAGGTGTGCAGACTTCCCTCCAAATGAAGACTGAGGACGGCCTGTATATCAACCTGCATGAAGCTGCCTTGGTGGATTATTCTTGTATGCATCTGAATCTGGATGATAAAAACTTGATTTTTGAATCTTGGCTGACTCCTGATGCAGTAGGTGACAAGGGCTATATGCAAGCTCCCTGTAAATCTCCGTGGCGTACGGTGATTGTCAGTGATGATGCGCGCGATATTCTTGCTTCCAAGTTGACTTTGAACCTGAATGAGCCTTGCGCTTATGAAGATGTTTCTTGGATTAAACCGGTGAAGTATGTAGGTGTATGGTGGGAAATGATTGCCGGTAAAAGCACTTGGGCATATACAGACGACCTTCCTTCCGTTAAGTTGGGCGAAACGAACTATTCCAAAACAAAACCCAACGGACGTCATGGCGCCAACAATGAGAATGTGAAGAGATACATAGACTTTGCAGCCGCAAACGGTTTCGATCAGGTTTTGGTAGAAGGCTGGAACGAAGGCTGGGAAGACTGGTTCGGACAATCCAAAGATTATGTTTTTGACTTTGTGACTCCATATCCCGATTTTGACGTGAAGATGCTGAATGCTTATGCCAAAAGCAAAGGCGTTAAGCTGATGATGCACCACGAAACTTCTTCTTCCGTTCGCAACTACGAACGCCATATGGACAAAGCGTACCAGTTTATGGTAGACAATGGCTATAATGCTGTGAAGAGCGGTTATGTAGGCGATATCATCCCGCGCGGCGAACATCATTACGGACAGTGGATGAACAATCACTATCTCTACGCCGTGAAGAAAGCTGCCGACTATAAGATTTGCGTCAACGGTCATGAAGCCGTACGTCCTACCGGTTTGTGCCGTACTTATCCAAACCTGATTGGCAATGAATCTGCCCGCGGCACTGAGTACGAAGCCTTTGGCGGCAGCAAACCGTTCCACACCACATTACTTCCGTTCAACCGCCTTATCGGTGGCCCGATGGATTATACTCCGGGTATTTTCGATACGAAGTTGGACTTTATGGGCGACCTGCCTCATGGACAAGTACAAACAACGCTTGCCAAGCAGCTGGCTCTTTATGTCACCCTTTACAGTCCGTTGCAAATGGCTGCCGACTTGGTTGAGAACTATGAGAAGCATATGGATGCATTCCAGTTCATCAAGGATGTAGCCGTAGATTGGGATGACAGCAAGTATATTGAAGCGGAACCGGGAGATTATATTACCGTAGCGCGTAAGGCAAAAGGCACTGACAATTGGTTTGTAGGCGGTATTACAGATGAGAATGCCCGTACAGCAAACTTTACCCTCGATTTCTTGACGCCGGGCAAGCAGTATGTGGCCATTCTGTATGCTGACGGTAAGGATGCCGATTACAAGGAAAACCCTACTTCTTACCTGATAAAGAAAGGTATTGTGACCAATAAAACCAAAATGTCCGTTAAGGAAGCGCGCAGCGGTGGTTTTGCGCTGAGCCTGATTGAGGCTACTCCAGCGGATAAAAAGGTTGTGAAGAAATGGAAATAGTTAGGGTAAAAAGAGTTTCTGATTAGGTATTGGTTGGCTCCCCGCAGGACTTTGGTTCTGCGGGGAGTCTTTTTATTATTTTTAGAGGTAGAAAATGGCGTTAACAAGGAAACTTCTTCGTACCTTTGCGCCCGTTAATAAAATAACTAATAACACAAGGAACTTATGGGAGGTTTTTTCGGAACAGTCGCCAAAGCAAGTTGCGTGGCAGATTTGTTTTACGGCACAGATTATAATTCGCACTTAGGGACAAAGCGTGGCGGTATGGCTACTTACGATCAGGAAGAAGCGGTGTTTAAGCGTTCTATCCACAATTTGGAGAGTACCTACTTCCGTACGAAATTTGAAGATGAGCTGGATAAATTCAAAGGGAACTCTGGCATCGGAATCATCAGCGATACAGATCCCCAGCCTCTTATATTGAACTCCCATCTCGGTCGTTTTGCCATTGTAACGGTTGCCAAGATTGTGAACCTGCAAGAATTGGAAGCCGAACTCTTGGAACAAAATATGCACTTTGCCGAATTAAGCTCCGGCAAGACCAATCAAACAGAACTTATAGCCCTGCTCCTGATACAAGGAAAAACCTTTGTGGAAGGAATAGAAAATGTATACAAGCATATCAAAGGTTCGTGCTCCATGCTGCTTCTTACGGAAGACGGCATTATCGCTGCCCGCGACCGTTGGGGACGTACTCCTGTCGTTATAGGCAAGAAAGACGGGGCTTATGCTGCAACCAGTGAGTCGAGCAGCTTCCCGAATTTGGGTTACGAGGTAGACCGCTATTTGGGACCGGGCGAAATTGTCCGCCTGCGTGCCGATGGAATAGAGCAGATGCGCAAACCCAATGAGGAGATGCAGATATGTTCTTTCCTATGGGTTTATTACGGCTTCCCCACTTCGTGTTATGAGGGAAAGAATGTGGAAGATGTACGCTTCTCGTCCGGGTTGAAAATGGGACAGACCGATACTTCGGAGGTAGATTGCACTTGCGGTATTCCCGATTCTGGTGTGGGCATGGCGTTGGGATATGCCGAAGGAAAAGGGGTGCCCTATCATCGTGCCATCTCAAAATATACACCGACATGGCCGCGCAGCTTCACTCCCAGCCGACAAGAAATGCGTTCGTTGGTGGCAAAGATGAAACTTATTCCTAACCGTGCCATGCTGGAAGGCAAACGTCTTCTGTTCTGTGACGACTCCATAGTGCGCGGAACCCAGTTGCGCGATAATGTAAAGGTGCTCTACGAGTATGGCGCTAAGGAAGTTCACATCCGTATTGCCTGTCCGCCGCTGATATATAGTTGTCCGTTTGTGGGTTTCACGGCATCCAAAGGAGATTTGGAACTGATTACCCGTCGTGTCATCAAAGAGTTGGAAGGTGATGAAAACAAAAACCTTGAGAAATATGCCACTACCGGTTCGCCGGAGTATGAGAGAATGGTGGAGGTAATCCGCGAGCGTTTCGGACTTTCATCATTAAAGTTCAATACACTGGAAACGTTGGTTGAGGCTATCGGGCTGCCTAAATGTAAACTCTGTACCCATTGTTTTGACGGAAGCAGCCACTTTTGATTGACAAATCAGCTATTAAGGAATAAAAAAGGGGCGTGAATTGCTTGGCAGTTCACGCCCCTTTTTTTAACTTTACGGCAATTAAAAAAACGATAGGGGATAGGGCGATAAAGTGAGTTACATTATATAATGAAGTAATATCCCGTTATCACTCTGCCATCTCATCACCTTAACACATTATTAATATGACTTTAGTAGAACGTTTTTTAAAGTATGTAAGTTTCGATACTCAATCGAATGAGGAGAGCGGGGTAACTCCAAGTACTCCGGGGCAAATGGTATTTGCCAAGTTCCTGAAAGAAGAATTGGAAACTTTGGGTCTGGAAGAGATTACGCTGGATGAGAACGGTTATCTGTTTGCCACCCTTCCTGCCAATATAGATAAGGCTGTGCCTGTTGTAGGTTTCATAGCCCACATGGATACAAGTCCCGATATGAGTGGCAAGGATGTTTCTCCGCGTATTGTAGAGAATTACGATGGCAAGGACATTGTTCTTTGCGCGGACGAGAAGGTGGTCCTTTCTACTGCCCGTTTCCCCGAGTTGCTCGACCATAAGGGAGAGGACCTGATTGTAACCAACGGAAAGACTTTGTTGGGTGCCGATGATAAAGCCGGTATTGCGGAGATTGTTTCGGCAATGGCCTACCTGAAAGAACATCCTGAAATCAAGCATGGTAAGATTCGCATAGGTTTCAATCCCGATGAGGAAATCGGTTTGGGAGCGCATAAGTTCAACGTTGAGCAATTCGATTGTGAATGGGCTTATACCATGGACGGCGGTGAACTGGGCGAGCTGGAGTTTGAAAACTTCAATGCCGCCTCTGCCAAGATTGTTTTCAAGGGACGTAATGTGCATCCGGGATATGCCAAGAATAAGATGATAAATTCTATTCGTGTTGCCAACCGTTTTATCTCCATGCTTCCCAGCCACGAAACGCCGGAGCATACAGAGGGGTACGAGGGATTCTACCACCTCATCAGCATCACGGGCGAAGTGGAACAGACTACTGTAGCCTATATCATCCGCGACCACGACCGTCTCCGTTTTGAGAGCCGCAAGAAGGAATTTGAACATCTTGTACGCAAAATTAATGCCGAATACGGTGAAGGCACAGCCGTGCTCGAACTGCACGACCAGTACTATAATATGCGCGAGAAGATTGAGCCGGTAATGCACATCATCGACACCGCTTTCAAAGCTATGGAAGCCGTCGGCGTAGAGCCTCGTGTAAAAGCCATTCGAGGCGGTACGGACGGTGCGCAACTCTCGTTCAAGGGTCTGCCTTGTCCCAATATCTTTGCCGGTGGCCTGAATTTCCACGGACGCTACGAGTTCGTGCCTGTTCAGAATATGGAGAAAGCCATGAAGGTTATCGTCAAGATAGCCGAACTCGTTGCTCATCAATCATAATTTATAAATCATAAATCCTACCATGAAAACCACTCCGTTTACAGAAACACACATCTCGCTGGGTGCTAAGATGCACGAATTTGCGGGATACAATATGCCTATCGAATATTCCGGTATCATCGATGAGCATCTCACCGTTTGCCAAGGTGTAGGCGTGTTCGATGTCTCCCATATGGGAGAATTTTGGGTGAAGGGTCCGCACGCTTTGGACTTTTTGCAGAAAGTTACTTCTAATAATGTGGCAGCCCTTACTCCCGGTAAAGTGCAGTACACTTGCTTTCCCAATGAGGATGGCGGTATTGTGGACGACTTGCTCGTCTATCAGTATGAGCCGGAGAAGTATCTGTTGGTTGTCAATGCTTCCAATATAGAGAAGGACTGGAACTGGTGTGTGTCTCATAATACGGAGGGCGCCGAACTGGAGAATGCTTCCGACCGCATGGCACAGCTTGCCGTACAAGGTCCGAAGGCTATCGAGGCATTGCAGAAACTGACTCCCGTCAACCTTTCCGAACTCCCGTATTATACCTTTACGCACGGTGAGTTTGCAGGCGAACCGGATGTCATTATTTCCAATACCGGCTATACCGGTGCAGGTGGTTTTGAACTCTACTTCTATCCGGAAGCGGCGATGAAGATATGGAATGCCGTGTTCGAGGCAGGCGCGGAATTTGGCATCAAGCCTATCGGACTCGGTGCCCGCGATACGCTTCGTCTTGAAATGGGCTTCTGCCTGTATGGAAATGATTTGGACGATACCACGTCGCCTATCGAAGCCGGACTGGGATGGATTACCAAGTTTGTAGAAGGCAAGAATTTCACTAATCGTCCGGTGCTGGAGAAACAGAAAGCGGAGGGTACGGTACGCAAGTTGGTAGGTTTTGAAATGGTAGACCGCGGTATTCCCCGTCATGGCTATGAGTTGCAGAGCCCGGAAGGCGCTCCCATTGGCGTGGTTACTTCGGGCACAATGTCGCCTACCCGTAAAATCGGTATCGGTATGGGGTATGTGAAGCCTGAATATAGCAAGGTCGGTACGGAGATTTGTATTGATATGCGCGGACGCAAGCTGAAAGCGGTGGTGGTACGTCCGCCGTTCCGGGGAAAAGTATAGGAAGTTGATATATCCTCCTTGTCTGATAGCATTACTAAAACCCTACCGACGTTTTAGTAAAACTCTGCCGGCGATTTACTAAAACTCCACCAACGATTTAGTAAAACTCCGCCAATGATTTACTAAATAGTCGGCGGAGTTTTACTAAACGGCATAATAAAAAAGGGAATCTGTATCAGACTCCCTTTTTTGCTGTTTCTTAAAAAACAGATTATTTCTTGCGGTTACCGTAGCGGCTCATGAACTTATCAACGCGACCGGCTGTGTCAACCAACTTAGACTTACCTGTGTAGAACGGGTGAGAAGTGCTGGAGATTTCCAATTTTACCAACGGATAAGTTTCGCCTTCGAACTCGATAGTCTCTTTGGTATTTACTGTAGAACGAGACAAGAACACGTCACCGTTTGACATATCTTTAAATACTACCGGACGGTAATTTTCAGGATGAATACCTTTTTTCATTTTAATATTTGTTTTTTAATTTATATTCTGTTACTATTTTGGTAATAAATAGTGTAATGGTCTTTTTCAGTGCGCAAAGATAATGCTTTTCTATGAAATGAAAAAAGGTTTTTTGCAAAAAAAATCGGGTAATTGATAGGTTTATAGCTTTTTATTTTAGATTTTTGCAGGAGATTAATATCATATCACCTATGAGAAAACTGATTATATTCTTTTCTTTTTGCTTCTGCGTTGCAACACTTGCAGCTCAGAACACAGAACGCAAACTGTACAGTGTAGCGTTTTATAATCTTGAGAATCTGTTTGACACTATCCATGACGCAGGTAAGAATGACCGTGAGTTCTTGCCCGATGGCAGCTATCGGTGGACGGCCAAGAAATACGAATCCAAGTTGCATAATCTGTCGAAAGTACTGAGTTCGTTGTCGCGAAATCTGGTTCCCGAAGGTCCGGCGGTAATTGGTGTGGCAGAAGTTGAGAACCGCAGGGCGCTGATGGACCTCGTCAGCCGGCCGGCCATATCCAACTATAAGTTTGTTCATTATGAAGGTCCCGACAGACGCGGCATCGATTGTGCGTTGTTGTACGATCCGCAGCAGTTTACGGTTACCAACTCCAAGTTGGTGCTTTCTACTCCTTTCGAGGGGGATACGGTGCATCTGACGCGTGGCTTCCTGATTGTAGACGGCCGGATGGCGGGTGAGCGCGTCTGTTTCATAGTGAATCACTGGCCTTCCCGCGGAGCGAAATCACCGGTACGTGTGCACGCCGCCAAGCAGGTGAAGGCTTTGACGGACTCCTTGCTGCGTGAGGACAAGAAGCTGAAACTCTTTGTGATGGGAGATATGAACGATGACCCGATGGATGAGAGTATGCGGACTTTGGGGGCTCGTAAGTACATATCGGGCATGAAGTCCAACCAGTTCTATAACCCGTGGTGGGAAACACTGGAAGATAAGGGAGTGGGCACGTTGCTTTATCGCGGCAAATGGAACTTATTCGACCAGATTGTACTGTCAAAGCCATTGGTGAAGGCAAAAAAAGGATTACGCTACGATCATAACGAAGTCTTTATCCGTGACTACTTAATCCGGCAAGACGGCAAATACAAAGGTTCACCCCTGCGTACTCATGGCGGGCGTACATGGCTGAACGGTTATAGCGACCATCTGCCTACGATTATCTATCTGAAGAAATAATATATAATAATGTGTAAATAACGGGTCGGAAAGCAAACTTGCTTTCCGACCCGTTTGTTTATGAAGGTAAGAACGCAAAAGGCAGGAATAAACAGACAGATGCAAAAACTTTGTAATATGGAGATTACAATCTTCTGTTAATTCAAGCCAATAGCTTTAAAATAGAATAGATTTGACAGATAAATAGAGATATTTTATTCTTCTCTCGTTCTTCTATTTAAAGGATAATGCTTACTTTTGCGTAGAATTTTGATTCACTAACAATAAACTTTAAACAAAATGGTTAATTACAAAGATTTAGGCCTTGTAAACACAAAAGAAATGTTTGCTCGCGCTATCAAGGGTGGATATGCAATCCCTGCATTCAACTTCAATAACATGGAACAGATGCAGGCTATCATCAAGGCTGCAGTTGAGACTAAGTCTCCGGTTATCCTTCAGGTTTCTAAGGGTGCCCGCCAGTATGCTAACGCTACTTTGTTGCGTTACATGGCTCAGGGTGCTGTAGAATATGCCAAGGAATTGGGCTGTAAACATCCTGAAATTGTTCTTCACCTTGACCATGGAGATACTTTCGAGACTTGCAAGAGCTGTATCGATTCCGGTTTCTCCTCAGTAATGATTGACGGTTCACATCTTCCATACGAAGAAAATGTTGCTCTGACAAAGAAAGTTGTTGAGTACGCTCACCAATTCGATGTTACAGTAGAAGGCGAACTTGGCGTATTGGCAGGTGTGGAAGACGAAGTTTCTGCCGAACACCACACATATACTAACCCTGAGGAAGTTATTGATTTCGCTACTCGTACAGGTTGCGATTCTTTGGCTATCTCTATCGGTACTTCTCACGGTGCATACAAGTTCAAACCCGAACAATGTCACATAGATCCCGCTACAGGTCGTCTGGTTCCTCCTCCTTTGGAATTTGCCGTATTGGACGCTGTAATGGAGAAACTTCCGGGATTCCCTATCGTACTCCACGGTTCTTCTTCAGTTCCTCAGGAAGAAGTTGATACTATCAATCAATTCGGTGGTAAGCTGGAAGCCGCTATCGGTATTCCTGAAGACCAATTGCGTAAAGCTGCCAAGTCTGCTGTTTGCAAAATCAACATCGACTCAGACTCTCGTCTGGCTATGACTGCAGCTGTTCGTAAGGTGTTCGCTGAAAAACCGGCTGAATTTGACCCGCGTAAATACCTGGGCCCGGCTCGCGACAACATGGAGAAACTTTACAAGCACAAAATCATCAGCGTGCTTGGTTCAGAAAACAAATTGGCTCAATTAGACTAATAGAGTTATCTGATTATAAAAAGGGGAGTGCACTTCATATGCACTCCCTATTTTTTTTGCACAAACTTTACGAAAGTTTATGGCTTTCTTTCAATTTATCCGTGCTTACAACTCGATAACCAGCGATTCACGTGGTTCCATCTTCAGCTCTTCTCCAAAGGCGATTGTTCTGCCACTTAGAATATCTTTTCCTTGTTTGGCATCTTTCAGTATCTCTTTATAGAACTTCAAAGGCACGCTCGTTGCGGCATTTGTACCGTTCAGCATCACGAAAACAGTTTTGCCTTCGTATTGGCGGGCATAGGCATATACGCCGTTCTGTACCATAAACTGGGTCATGCTGCCTTTGGCGATAACGTCGTTTCCTTTGCGCCAGTTCAGTATTGTTTTGTAGAAGTTGTAGCAATCGTTTTGAACTTTACTACGGCCTGCGGCTGTAAGTGCGGTTTCCTTATCATCGGCCCAGCCTCCGGGGAAGTCTTTGCGAACATAACCGTCACTCTTGCTCTTTATACCATTCATCATAATCTCCGTTCCATAGTATAATTGTGGAATGCGGCGGGTGGTAAGCAGCAGGGTAGAGGCTTGCTTCAGCATCGGTAAGTCATTGCCTTCACCCAAGAAGCGGTCGGTGTCGTGATTCTCGATGAAAGCAAGTACCGATTCCGGATTCGGGTATAGGAAGTCGTATACGAAACTGTTATACACACGATCCAGCCCTTTGAACCAAGTTTCCGTCTCTTCCGTTTTGGCGATATTGATTTTATCGAAGAAGCTGAAATCCATTACAGTTTTCAGGTTACTGTTTCTGGGAGCGGATAACTTGGAGTCTTTCTGCCACCAAGCGGTATATGCAGGTTCGGTAACCCATGTCTCGCCTACAGTGTTATAGTTGGGGTATTCTTCATTCAGCTCTTTCATCCAATTGCTCATGGCATCATAGTCGGCATACGGATAAGTGTCCATGCGGATACCGTCTATATTGGCATACTCAATCCACCAGAAACTGTTCTGGACGAGATAACGGTACACATGCGGATTCTTCTGGTTGAGGTCGGGCATGGCGGTCACGAACCAACCGTCGTTCATTTGGCTGAAATCATATTTCGATGCGTACGGGTCTACGTGGGGAGTGAGTTTGAAGGAGGTCTGTACAAAGTTGTTTTCGTGGTCGGGATTGTTGAACCAGTCTTTGCCGGGCATATCCTTTATCCATATATGTTCTACGCCGCAGTGGTTAAAAATCATGTCCATTACGATTTTTATGCCGCGCGCGTGAGACTTTTCAATGAGCTGCTTATACTCTTCGTTAGTGCCGAAGCGAGGATCTACCTTATAATAGTCGGTAGTGGCATAGCCGTGATAAGAACCGCCTGCCATGTTGTTCTCCAATACCGGAGTGAACCAGAGGGCGGTTACGCCCAAGTCGGAAAAGTAATCCAAGTTTTGTTCGATTCCGGCAAGGTCGCCGCCATGACGGGCGTTCGGGTCATTGCGGTCTACCTTGTACTCTGACATACCTGCAATCCGGTCATTCTCCGGATTGCCGTTGGCAAAGCGGTCGGGCATCAGCAGGTAAAGGGCATCGGACGCATCGAAGCCTTTGTGTTCATAGCCTTTCTTGGCACGTGCCTTTAATTCATATTCCTTGATAAGTTTTTTCTTGCCTTGTGTAAAGGTCAGAGCCATTTTGCCGGGCTTCACGTCTTTATCCAGTTTGAGATAGACTAACAAGTAATTATTACTTTCCAGCTTTACTGTGCTACTCAGTGAGACACCGGGATAATTGACGGATACCGCTGCATTGCCAATGCCTTCGCCATATACCATTAGCTGAAGCTCGGGATTTTGCATTCCGGCATACCAAAACGGAGGATCGATTTTGTTTACGTTCATGGCTGCATACGTGCTAAGGGATAGTAGGAGTGTTCCCAAAATGAAGAATACTTTTTTCATGATATTAGTTTTTCGTTATTTTCTGCGCTAAATTAAAAAAAATAGCGGAGAAGGCTGCCGCCTCTCCGCTATTATCCTTTATGCAGGTTATGCAAACGTTTTCACTGCTTACATAAGGAATCCCAGCAATATACCGGCAGCTACTGCCGAACCGATAACGCCCGCTACATTCGGACCCATGGCATGCATCAGCAAATAGTTTGTCGGATCGTATTCCAAACCTACTATCTGTGAGATACGTGCAGAGTCGGGTACTGCAGATACACCTGCATTACCAATCAGCGGATTAATCTTATTGCCCTTCTTCAGGAAGATGTTAAATATCTTCACGAAGATTACACCGGAAGCTGTTGCAACGATAAATGAGAATGCACCCAGACCGAAAATCCATAATGAGTCTGTAGTCAAGAATTCGGATGCTTGTGTGGAAGCACCTACAGTCAGACCGAGCAGGATAGTGATAGTATCAATCAGCGGACCGCTGGCTGTGTTGGCCAAACGACGGGTTACTCCACTTTCTTTTAGCAAGTTACCGAAAAACAGCATACCCAGCAAAGGCAGACCGGACGGAACAAGGAAGCAAGTAAGCAACAGACCGATAATAGGGAACATTACTTTTTCCGTGTGTGAAACAACGCGCGGCGGTTTCATACGGATAAGACGTTCGTGCTTGTTGGTCAACAAACGCATGATAGGCGGCTGGATTACCGGTACCAATGCCATGTAAGAATAAGCCGATACCGCAATGGCACCCATCAGGTTAGGAGCCAGTTTGGACGAAAGGAAGATAGCTGTCGGGCCGTCAGCACCACCGATGATACCGATAGCACCGGCTTGCATCGGATCGAATCCGATAGCCAAAGCTGTCATGTATGCGCCGAAGATACCGAACTGTGCGGCCGCACCTACCAACATCAGTTTGGGGTTCGAGATTAGGGCGGAAAAGTCCGTCATAGCGCCGATGCCCAAGAAGATGAGTGGCGGATACCAACCGGAAGTCACTCCTTGATACAGAATGTTAAGTACAGATCCTTCTTCATAGATACCGACTTTCAATCCGGCTTCCATGTTGAAAGGAATATTACCGATCAGCATACCGAATCCGATAGGAATCAGCAGCATCGGTTCAAATTCCTTGGCTACCGCCAAGTATATGAAGAACAAACCTACCAGGATCATAACGACGTGGCCTACCGTTGCATTGGCAAAACCCGTGTACGTCCAGAAGTCGGCAAGGTTGTTTCCTATAAATGTGATAAATTCTCCCATATTATTCAATAATTACAAGGTCATTACCTTCGAGAACGGAATCTCCTTTACTTACGTTGATCGCAGTGATTTTACCGTCTTTGTCGGCATTGATATTGTTCTCCATCTTCATAGCTTCGAGGATAATGATGGTTTGTCCTCTCTTCACTGTATCACCTACATTGACTTTGATGTCGAGGATAACACCCGGCAGCGGCGATTTAACACCTGATTTGCCAGTAGAAGGAGCAGCCGGTTTCACTACCGGAGCGGGGGCGGGAGCGGGAGTAGTAGGACGTACTACCGGTTTAACAACCACTTTCGGTGCCTTTTCCATTTCTACTTTGTAGGGGGTACCGTTCACCTCGACGTGAGCGATATTTTCGTCGATATCTCCAATGGTAACTTTGTATGTATTACCGTTGATTTTATATTTATATTCTTTCATCGTTTTATCAATTTATAGGTGATTACTTTTTCAGAGGAGTTTCACGCAATGTGTAAATCTTCGAACTCCATGGTGAATAGCTGCGTTTTACACGGTTGATGGTGAGAACGGTGTCTTCCACGTCGTGTACATCGCTTTGCATCTCGTGCATAGCCATGGCAATAGCAGCGAAAATTTCTCCCGGAGCTTCGCCCAGTTTCTTCTCTTTGGCTTCCTGTTTGTCAGTAATACCTTTAGCCTTCATGGCGTTACGCTTGCTGAGGCTTACAGATACTCTGCCAACAATCTTGAAAGCAATGAAAAGCAGAATCAAACCGCAGAATACTACACTCATGGCAGAAATAGACATACCGATGCCATCGCTATCATGCTCTTCGAATTTCTCCATCTTAGCATTGCTGTCGATGGTCTTGTTGTTAGTGCTCGGAGTTACGTATTTTTCAGCACTACCGTCTTTAACTTCCCATTTTTCGGCTGCATCACTTATACGGGCATAAGACTGGTTAGCTTGTAATGCGCCTGCCGGTATGGTTATCTGATCCAATAAATTGCGTCCTGAATCATATAAGCCAATCCAGTTCTGTGTTTCCGGATTCAGTGTGAAGTTCGTGTGGAATGTACCACGTCTTGCTTCTCCATCGGCCCAGAATAATGAATGCTGACGAGGTTTCACCAAAGTCAGGACATCACCTTTAGGGATAAAGTAGCTGGCAGTATCACCCGGCTGGCTGCTGCATTTCAGATAGCAACCTGCGAGGTCGGCGCTGCCGTATGATCTGTTGAATATTTCAATCCATGCGCTGTGCATGCCGTAGTCATCCTGAAAGTTGCCTTCATTGGTAATCAGCACTTCATTCAGCACCAGCTTGTTGTTCGATTTCTTCTCTCCGCAGGAAGAGCATACACCTAACACCAGCAGCAAGGTAAAGAATATTCCGATTTTTGTTTTATTCATAATCGTTCTTGTTTTTAGTGTTAAAAGCCTGATTACAAAGGAATATTACCATGCTTCTTAGCCGGGTTAGTCAATTTCTTAGTCTGCAACTGTTGCAAAGCGCGGATAATGCGGAAACGTGTGTTACGCGGTTCAATCACATCGTCGATGTAACCATACTTAGCTGCATTGTAAGGATTAGCAAACAGCTTGGTATATTCGGCTTCTTTCTCTGCCAGGAATTGGGCAGGATTTTCCTGTTCCTTGGCTTCGCGGGCATACAATACCTCAACGGCACCGGCACCACCCATTACGGCGATTTCAGCAGTAGGCCATGCGTAGTTCATGTCACCGCGGAGTTGCTTACAGCTCATTACGATGTGCGAACCACCGTAAGACTTACGTAATGTAACTGTTACTTTAGGTACAGTAGCTTCACCGTAAGCATACAGCAACTTAGCACCATGCAGAATTACACCATTGTATTCCTGGCCTGTTCCCGGAAGGAATCCCGGAACGTCTACCAATGAAACGATAGGAATATTGAAAGCATCGCAGAAACGAACGAAGCGGCCACCCTTACGAGATGCGTTGCTGTCGAGCACACCTGCCAGATACTTCGGCTGGTTGGCAACGATACCTACGGACTGTCCGTTGAAACGTGCGAAACCGATAATGATATTCTTTGAGTAATCTTTCTGAACTTCGAGGAACTCACCGTTGTCAACGATAGCAGCAATTACTTCGTACATGTCGTAAGGCTTGTTCGGGCTGTCGGGGATGATTTCATTCAGAGAATCTTCCAGACGGTCGATAGGATCGGTACAGTCTACGTAAGGAGCTTCTTCCAGATTGTTCTGAGGAATGTAGCTCAACAGTTTACGCAACAAAGCCAACCCTTCTTCTTCAGTCTTGGCAGTGAAGTGGGTTACACCTGATTTGGTAGAGTGAACACTTGCGCCACCCAGGTTTTCCTGAGTTACGTCTTCACCCGTTACAGTCTTCACCACCTTCGGGCCGGTGAGGAACATATAAGAAGTACCTTCCATCATCAACGTGAAGTCAGTCAGTGCAGGAGAGTAAACGGCGCCACCGGCACAAGGACCGAAGATACCTGAAATCTGCGGGATAACGCCTGATGCCAGAATATTGCGCTGGAAGATTTCAGCATAACCTGCCAAAGCGTTGATACCTTCCTGGATACGTGCACCACCCGAGTCGTTGATACCGATACAAGGAGCACCCATTTTCATAGCCTGATCCATAATCTTACAGATCTTCAGAGACATCGTTTCAGACAAAGAACCGGCAGAAACTGTAAAGTCCTGTGCGAACAGATAAACCAAACGACCGTCGATAGTACCACAACCGGTAACAACACCATCGCCGGGATAGTGTTTCTTTTCCATACCGAAGTTGGTACATCTGTGCTCTACAAACATATCCATTTCTTCGAAACTTCCTTCGTCGAGAAGCATGGCTATGCGCTCACGAGCTGTATATTTACCTTTCTCATGCTGTTTGGCAATCGCTTTTTCACCACCACCCAGACGTGCAGCTGTGCGGCGATCTATAAGCTCTTTAATCTTTTCAAGTTGATTACTCATTTTATTAAATATAATGGGTTAATACTGTTTTTTTTATTACCAATTCTTCTTTAATTATAAATTACTCCATCTATGAATAATTCGTAATTATTATTCCGGTTTTTCGCAAAGTTCTGTCAATACACCCAGTGTTGATTTCGGGTGTAAGAAAGCAATGTTCAGACCTTCAGCACCTTTGCGCGGAGCCTTGTCGATTAAGCGAACGCCTGCAGCTTCCACTTCAGCTAATGCGTTTGCTACACCATCCTCGATAGCGAATGCCACGTGATGAACGCCTGCACCTTTGTTTTCGATGAACTTAGCAATGGTACTTTCGGGAGAGGTCGGTTCGAGAAGTTCGATTTTAGTGTCACCAACTTTCAGGAAAGCGGTTTTAACTTTCTGGTCTTCTACAGTTTCGATGTTGTAGCACTTCAGACCTAATACGTTCTCGTAATACGGCAGGGCTTCTTCAATGCTTTTAACAGCAATACCCAGATGCTCAATGTGTGAAATCTTCATAACTATATTTATTAATGTTGGTATAATGTCTTAATCAAAGGCATAAAACAGCACAAAGAAAGAGATTTCTTCCTTAATAGAGAAATTTTTCGTCAATTAATTATTGGATATTTGAAGTTTAGAAAGTTTTTTTTAGACTTCGGTTCAGAAGTCGAGCAGCAGTCGGACGTTAATCTGACGAGATGTCAGGTAATTGGGTACTGCAAACTGATTATTTCGGGTGTCTGTCACCCAATAATAGGAGTTGACGTTGCTGATATTTAGCAAATTGAAAATATCAACGCCTAACCAAAGGCTGCGGATGCCGCGCTGATTTTCGCGTTCGCTACGGTCGATAAGACAGCGGGACATACCTATATCTACACGTCGGTAAGGGGATGTACGAAACACGGCAGCCTCGCGTCCGCTATGTGGAGGGCCGAAGGGAAGACCTCCGGCAAGTGTACCTTTCAGGTTCATTTTCCACTTGCGGCTACCGGGAAAATAGTCCGTGAAATAGAGCGAAAGACGGTAGCGCTGATCGGTGGGCCGGGGGAGCCATTGTCCGTTTATTTTCTCTTCGGTTTTCATCAGTGAGAAGCTCAGCCAGGAGTCTGTTCCGGGAACAAACTCACCGAACAGTTTCATGTCGATACCGGTGGCGTAACCTTTGGAAAGGTTGCGTCCGTAATAACTGATCCGTACATTATCTATGTTATAAGGTATGAGATTGCTCAACGCTTTGTAATACACTTCCATGGAGAAACGGAACGGGCGGTCCATGGCACGGAAATTATAGTCGCCGCCTGCCACGAAGTGCAGGGAGCGCTGCGAACGGATGTCATGGTTCAGAGATACGGTAGCTATTCCGTCAATCTGGGTGGTATCACGGAATTCTTTATAGAACGGTGCCTGGTAATATACTCCGGCGGCTACTCTCAGGGTGAATTTCTCATTAAATGCCGGAATCAGAGCCAGGGAAGCACGCGGGCTGAAAATGAATTCTTTGTTCCAGTCCCAGTAACTGCCCCGTATGCCGGCAGTCAGGGTGAATAGTCCGGCGGTGGAGCGGAAGCGGTATGTATCTTGCAGGTAAAATCCGTATCGTTTGCTGTCCGTTTCGTTGCGCGAACGGAGGGTGTAGAATAGTTCCGGCCCTTCGGAAGTTTGTGGCATGGAGTAGCCGGCAGAGTCGCGCATTTCCCATTCGCGCATCCGGTCTTTGATGCGCTCCCGTTTGAGCTCCGCACCCCATTGCAAGGAGTGGCTTTTCAGTCGGTGACGGCCTGTGATGGAATAACTTTGCACCTCTGCGGTGAGATAATTGCGGGCATGTTCCATGTAAGTTCCCACGCCGATAGTTTCGGAAGTTTCCTCTTCGTTGGTAGTGCCGTCTACTTGCGTTCCGCTGTCCAGGGAGTTCAGCCAGTATTGCCCGGTGATGTCGTACGTTTCCTGTTCTTTCGTGTGGAAGGCGGAGGCTTGCAGGGTCAGGCTGTTCTGTTCGTTCAGCCGGTAGGTGGCGTAGGCGGTTCCGAACAGGGTGCGGAATAAATCTTTCTCCTGTCCTTCAAAATAGACTTTAAACTCACGTACATTGCTGAGAGTGCCGAAGCGGGTGTAGCGGTCTTCCGGCTGGAAGTTATAGCGGTTTTCTGAAATATTGCCGATGACACCTACCTCCCAACGCTTCGAAGGTGTCCAGTTCAGATAAGTCTGATAGTCGATATAACGCGGGTCGTATTCCCCTTTTGTATCTAGCGTGCCGAGCAGATATTGGTTGGTTTTATAGCGGATGCCGTTTGTCCAGGTTAGCCTTTTGGTGGCGATTCCTACGTATGCCGAGGCTCCCAACAGGCTGACGGAGGCACTTCCTTCCAGCCGTTCGGGTTTCTTGTAAGTGATGTCCAGCACGGATGACATCTTGTCCCCGTACTTGGCCTCATAGCCTCCCGTGGAGAAGCCGACGGATTGCACCATATCGGGATTGATGAAACTCAATCCTTCCTGTTGCCCCGAACGGATCAGCAAGGGACGGTATATTTCAATGCCGTTGACGTACACCATGTTCTCGTCGAAACTACCGCCGCGTACGTTGTATTGCGAGCTGAGTTCGTTGTTGCTACTCACTCCGGCCTGTGTGGCTATCACGGCTTCTATGCTTCCGCCCGAAGCGTCGGGGGCCAGGCGGTTTTGTTTGGTTTCTATCTGTTGGATGGTTCCGGTTTGTCGGCGGCGCTCTGTTACGCTCACTTCGCCCAATTCAAAGTTTATCGGGGGTAAGGTTATGTTCAGACTGATATTTCCCTGCGGACGTACTAATTTTCGTTTGCGGGTTTGGCATCCCAGCATGGAGAAGATGACCGTTACATTGTCCCGGCTTTCGAATTTCAGCGAATATCTCCCTTTCAGGTTGCTGACTGTGCCTATAGCCGTCCCTTCCAATCGTATTGTTGCCAATTCAATCGGATTACCATTTTCATCCGTAATCGTTCCGCCTATCTTGACTGTTTTCTGGGCAAGGGCGGGAGTGGAGAATAGTATTATAAGAACTGTCAGTAACCAAAAATGTCTCATACCTTTTCTATAACGGAGAAACTTCCCGAAACGTATATCAGGAGGTAAAAAAGAGCTTTTAACTTTGCTTCTTTATTTTTTATAGGTTCGTGTCACATATGTTACAACTCCAATCCGTGCTTCATGCTATCTTTGCAGAAAAAATAGATTATGGAACAATTACATGCTCATGAAGTCCTTCACATGATGGAAGGCAACAGTTATTCGGAATCATCATTAAAAGAGGCAATCATCCGGAAATTCGGCGAGCATCAACATTTCTATACTTGCTCGGCAGAAGATATGGATGCGGATAAATTGATAGAGTTTCTGAAAGCGAAAGGTAAGTTTATGCCTGCTGATGATGGATTTACGGTGGATATGACGAAGGTTTGCAGCCATTGATGCTGATAACTTTGGTTCTATAGCGGTTCCCCTTTTGTAATGTTGATTGCAAAAGGGGAACTGTTTGTTTCTGATGGGTACTAATTTCTCAGCTGCTACAAATTAATTTTCAAGTTACAAGAAACTATTGATAAAAGTGCTAAAATATAATCTTACTACAGTTATATAATTATCTTACAATAGTTGTTGTAAGAAAGAAGTATAATTGTTGTAAGAAAATTGTATAACTGTAGTAAGAATAATTAGATGCATAAAAAGAATTAGTTTTATGTGAATACGGAATTAGTCTTATTGGTATGCGTTTCTCTTGTTTATGTATGCAACAAAACATATTTGAATACACATCTGCAATAAAACAATTTGTACCTTTGTGGCCGAATGCAATATTGAAACTATGGGAATTGTAATAGGAATAGACGTTGGTGGAAGTACTACAAAAATTGTAGGAATCAACGGAGAACAGATACAGTCACCGATGTTTATCACTGCGACTGATCCGGTTACTTCTTTGTTCGGGGCTTTCGGGAAGTATATTTATGATAACGGTATTCAGCTTTCGGATATAGAGCAAGTGATGCTGACAGGTGTGGGTAGTGCATTTGTAGATAGTCCGTTGTATGGTTTACCCACGGACAAGGTCGATGAGTTTATAGCCAATGGGTTGGGGGCACGTCATGCCACGGATATTGACCGGCTGATTGTGGTAAGCATGGGAACGGGCACTTCTTTCGTAAGAATCAACGGAGAAAAGATAGAGCATATTGGTGGTATGGCAATTGGCGGAGGTACTTTGCAGGGACTTTCCCGCTTGTTGCTGAAGACGCATGATTTCAGGCAGATTGCAGCAATTGCCGAGAAAGGTGACGTTACCCGTGTAAACTTGCAGATCGGAGATATCTGCAATCGTCCTTTGCCGGATCTTCCGGTGCATGCCACTGCTTCGCTGTTCGGAAAAGCGGATAGCAACGCTTCGCAGGAAGATATTGCAAAAGGTATTATTTATATGGTGCTGCAAACGATAGGTGGTGCAGCGGTGCTGTCTGGGCTGAATGGTCCTATCAAAGATTTTGTCTTGATCGGTAATCTTACTAAATTTCCGCAGTGCCATGAAATTTTTCCGAATATGGAAAAGATATATGGGGTGCGCTTCCATATTCCACCCTATGCGGAGTATAGGACGGCGATAGGGGCGGCGCTGGCATATACCAGAGAGATAAACAGATAAGTAACATGTCACTGAGGAACTTCTGATTATTCATTCTCAAACATTTTGCTTCGTGCAAGCATGCAAGCTCCTATTACTCCTGCTTTATCTTTTAATTTTGAAAGAGTAATTATGGTATCCCTATTCACTAAATTTAGAGAAAATTTACGGACCGCTGTTTTTATGGGTTGAAGAATATAGTCTCCTGTCTGTGATAAGCTTCCTCCGATTATTACTAATTCTGGATTGAAGATATTGATGAGTCCGGCAATTTGTTTTCCTAACTTTTGACCTATTTCTTCTATAACCTCTATACATAGCATATCTTCGTTGTTGACTGCTGATATGATATTGTCCAATGTGAGTGGTTTATCTGCATCTATTCGATTGGAAAGTATTGAACTTTCTCCTTTCTGACTACGTTCTAATATAATACGGTGTAGGGCGGAACCGGATGCTTCTGTTTCAATACATCCTTTTTTGCCACAGTGGCAAAGTATTTCACTGTCGTAGGCTGTTACGTGTCCGAATTCACCGGAAAATCCCGATTTGCCATAATATAGCTTTCCATTCAAAATCAGCCCTATTCCTAATCCCCAACTGATATTAACGAAAATAATGTCTTTTTCTTTATTGATACATCCCTGCAAATATTCTCCAAATGCCATCGCCCGTGTATCGTTGTCAATGGTAACTTTATACCCTATTCTTTCAGTTAGGATTTCTGTTAAAGGTCGCTCTTCAAAATTGAATTGGCTGAAACTATATCCTAATTCTGAATTTACCCGACCAGGGATATTAATATTTATATTTATTATTTTCTCCTTTTCTATTGTTGATTTTTTGATGTAATTACATATCTGCTTGCATAATTCATTTAACGCTTCTATGGAATTTTCAGATTTATAAGGAATATTTCTTTTAAGTTCTATCATATCTCCCTTAAAATTAATAACTCCAATAGTAATACTATTCCTCTTTATTTCAACCCCAATAAAGTAGCCTGAGTCAGAGTTAAGTCCGTATGCGTAGGGCTGTCTTCCTGTACCCGTTTCTATTTTTCCATAGTTATTGATGTAGCCATCAGTAACCATCTCGTCAATTACTTTAGTGACTGTTGGAATACTCAATTGCAACTCATTAGCGAGAGCAGGAATTGTAGAATCGCCATTATGTATGTAATGCTTGATAATCTGTTTCTTAATAGTAGAATATTTAGAATCAGATTCTGTTTTCTTTTGCTGGTTTATTTTCATATTATCTCGTTTTGTCTGAATTTGATTTACAAATATACTAATATATATAGCTAAAACGCTGCAATCTTTTTAAAATACTATAATAATTATATAATGTTTGCTGTCGTTAATTTTATTAATTAAGTTATATATAATAAAATAATTAATTATATATGTTTATTTAGATTATAATTTAATTTATATATTGAATTTAATTGGAATAATTTTATTAAATAGTTTGTTTTAGATAAAATAATAAATATCTTTGTTGCTCGATAATAAAATGTTATCTTTATTTTTAATATTAATACAATAGTATGGAAAAACTAATTGGCTTGATTAATGCCCCCTTTACTCCTTTCTATAAAGATGGAGAAGTGAATTACGAACCCATAGCGGCTTATGCTGATATGCTGGTGAAAAATGGTCTGAAAGGTGTCTTTATTAATGGTTCTTCCGGTGAAGGCTATATGCTGACGGAAGAAGAACGTATGATGCTGGCTGAGCGTTGGATGGAAGTAGCACCGGAGAATTTTAAAGTGATTGTTCATGTAGGAAGTACTTGTGTGAGGTCAAGTAGTCGTTTGGCAGAACATGCCCAGAAGATTGGTGCGTGGGGAATTGGCGCGATGGCACCTCCTTTCCCTAAAGTGAACCGCGTTGAAGAGTTGGCGAAGTATTGTGAAAAGATAGCTTGTGCAGCTCCTGAACTGCCTTTTTATTTTTATCATATTCCGGCTTTCAACGGTGCTTATCTTTCAATGGTTGCATTTCTTGAAGCCGTAGATGGGCGCATTCCTAATTTTGCGGGTATCAAGTATACGTATGAAAGCTTGTATGAGTATAATCAATGCCGTTTGTATAAGAATGGTAAGTTTGATATGCTGCATGGACAGGATGAAACTATTCTGCCTTGTTTGGCTATGGGTGGGGCACAAGGTGGTATAGGTGGTACTACTAACTATAATGGCTGTAATTTGGTTGGTATTATCGACGCCTGGAATGCCGGGGATTTGGAGAAAGCGCGTGAACTTCAGAATTTCTCTCAGGAGGTTATTAATGTGATTTGCCACTTCCGTGGAAATATTGTTGGTGGAAAGCGTATCATGAAATTGATAGGATTGGATTTGGGCGACAATCGCATTCCATTTCAGAATATGACAGATGAGGAAGAAATTCGTATGAAGGCGGAGTTAAATGCGATTCATTTCTTCGACCGCTGTAATAAACTTTAATTTGAAGTTATGAATACTGTTGAATATCTTCAAAATTGTGCTGCTTCCTATAGGAATGATTTGGTAGGTAATATCATGCCTTTTTGGTTGAAGTATGGATTGGACCGCAAACACGGTGGGGTTTATACTTGCCTTAATCGTGATGGCTCGCTTATGGATGCCACAAAATCTGTATGGTTTCAGGGACGGTTTGGCTTTGTTGCTGCTTTTGCATATAATAATGTGGAACAAAATCTCGAGTGGCTGGCAGCTTCAAAAAGTTGTATTGATTTTATTGAGAAATATTGCATTGACGTGGACGGACGTATGTTCTTTGAAGTAACGGAGGATGGAATCCCCATGCGTAAACGCAGATATGTATTTTCCGAATGTTTTGCGGCAATAGCTATGTCTGAATATTCAATCGCTTCAGGTGATCGGTCTTATGCACTGAAAGCATTGGAACTCTTCAAAAAAATCCAGTTCTTCCTTACTACGCCCGGTGTCCTTGAACCTAAATATTGTGAATCGGTGCAAATGTGCGGTCACTCTATTACCATGATTCTGATTAATACAGCATCCCGTATTCGGGCAGCCATTGACGATGCTGCATTGACCCGGCAGATTGATGATTCTATTTATATGTTGCAGAAGTATTTCGTTCATCCTGAATTTAAGGCTCTTTTGGAAGTTGTAGGTCCTAATGGTGAATTTATAGATACTTGTAATGGGCGTACAATAAATCCTGGACATTGCATTGAAACGTCCTGGTTCCTGCTGGAAGAAGCTAAATATCGCAATTGGGATAGAAAAGATCTTCAAATGGCTTTATCCATTCTCGATTGGTCGTGGGAGTGGGGTTGGGATAAAGAATACGGTGGAATTATCAATTTCCGTGATTGCCGTAATCTTCCACCTCAGGATTATTCGCAGGATATGAAATTCTGGTGGCCACAGACTGAGGCCATTATAGCTACACTTTATGCCTATCAAGCAACACATGATGAGAAGTATCTTGAAATGCACAAACAAATAAATAATTGGACTTATGCTCATTTTCCAGACAGGGAATATGGCGAATGGTACGGTTATCTTCATCGGGACGGAACTGTTGCACAAGCAGCTAAAGGTAATTTGTTTAAAGGACCGTTCCATATTCCGAGAATGATGATAAAGGCATATATGCTATGTAATGAAATGTTAACTCTTTAAAATACATAATTTAATACTTGATTTTATGAAAAAACACTTGATCTTATTGTTTATGTTTTGCTTGTCATTACAGATGATGGCACAGCAAAGATCAATAACAGGAGTAGTTGTTGATGCAAAAAATGAACCTGTCATTGGTGCTTCTATTGTAGAAAAAGGCACATCGAATGGAACTATTACGGATGTTGATGGAAAATTCTTATTAAAAGTGGAACCTAATATAACTTTGGTGATTAGTTATATAGGCTATGAAGCTCAGGAAATTCTTTTAGGAGATAAGACTAATATTTCAGTAGTGCTTCATGAAGATAATGAAGTCTTGGATGAAGTAGTCGTAGTTGGTTATGGAGTACAAAAAAAATCGAGTATGACAGCGGCAGTAGCTTCTGTATCTGCAAAAGAACTGCAAAAGCAAGTCACTGGAAATGTTGCCTCTGCATTGCAAGGACGTGCCCCCGGCGTGGAAATTCTTCAAAAGGGCGGTGAAGCTGGGGCTGATGTTAAGATACTTGTTCGTGGAGCAGGTTCTTTTGGTTCTACCGAACCATTATATATTATAGATGGCGCCGTTAGTGGAAATGGACTCAATTCTTTAAGTTCAAATGACGTTCAATCAATTGAAATTTTGAAAGATGCATCAGCAGCAGCTATTTATGGTTCTCGCGCTGCCAATGGTGTGGTCCTTATTACAACAAAGCAGGGTAGAGCCGGAAAAACGGTAGTTGATTTATCTGGATCATTTTCATATCAAACACCATCGAAAATGCTGGATTTTATGAATGCCGAACAATGGAGAGGATTTGCCAATATGGTGGCCGACAATAGTCCGGCATATGATAAAGCACCTCAAAACGTCAATCCAACCAATCCGGATTATAGTCAGGATTGGCAGGATTTATATTATCAGAATGCTCCGATGTGGAATTTGAATGCCGGTATATCCGGTGGCGGAGAGAATAGCACTTTCAGTAGCAGTATTGGATATCTTAAACAAGAAGGCATTATTATTCAGTCGGATTATGAGAAATATAACGCGCGCGTGAACGGAACCTATAAAAAAGGTAGATTCACCATTCAAGAAAATTTGGCTATAGCCCATATAAGCAAAAAAACGCCCCCTACAACGCGCCATATCCTTATTCCTACCATTCCTGTGAAGGATGAACTGGGAAGGTATATATCTACTCCGGCAGAGGCAGGATATTCTACTACTAACTCCGATATCAGTAATCCTTTGGCTGGTATATATAATGGAGATTCATATACAAGAAAAACGGATATTATAGGTAGCTTGAGTATTGGGCTGGATATTTGGAAAGGAATAAAATATAAATTGAATTTAGCTGGAAACTATGTAAATACACATGGCTATTCACATTCTCCTGCCTTTGCTACTTATTGGGACGAACAGGGAAATCCGGATTCAAGATTCGTTCAGCCATTTACTTCATTGGATGAATCCCGAGGTGAATCTTTTAATTATACTATCGATAATTTGCTTACGTATAATGGTACATTCAAAGGACATACATTTGATGTATTGTTAGGAACAAGCTGGATGAGGGAATACTTCCGTGATATGTCCATAAACTCAGGTAATAATGATTTAGGTGGTCCGACTATTACTACTTATAATGGAGCAGGAATTATCGGTTCTGATGAAAAGAACTCAGCTCTTTTATCGTTTTTCGGTCGTGTCAATTATGATTATAAAAATAGATATTTATTATCATTAAGTATTCGTAGTGATGAGTCCTCTAAATTTGCTAAAGGCCATAGAGTCGGTTATTTTCCATCTGTTTCTGCCGGTTGGAATATACATGAAGAAGAATTCTTTAAAATTCCTTGGATGTCTAAATTGAAAATCAGAGGAAGTTATGGCGAATTAGGTGCTAATTTTATTGAACCGTATTCTTTCCTTTCGACAGCTCATGGACCAGTTCCATTGATTTTAGGTGGTAAACGTACTTTTGGCTATGTCACACGTTTTGCACAGTCTAATTTAACTTGGGAAAAGGCGATATCTTCCAATGCAGGCGTGGAGTTGGGATTTTTTAATAATGAACTGACGTTTGGTGTTGACTGGTTCTTGAAACGTAATAATGATTTACTTGCCCCTCTGGAACCATTACCATCATCAGGACAGACTATTGTCATCAATCAAGGTGACGTTCCTTATTATAATACTGCATCTGTCGAAAATAAAGGTTGGGAGTTTGTTTTAGGATATCGTAAAGGTTGGGGAGATTTTACACTGGATATGCAGGGTAATATAACTTTCCTGAAGAATAAAGTACGTGCTTTGGGAGAGGGAGTACAACCTATCCGAGGTATTCAATTAAGTTCTAAGTTCGGTGATCGGGCTACTATTACTAAAGAAGGTTTGCCAATTGGTACATTCTGGGGCTATGAGGTGACTGGAATGGATGGAGAAGGTAATTTCTTAATAAAAGGAGCAGATGGAACAGATAAATCTATAGCTAAGGCAAATGAAACAGATAAACGGGTGATTGGAAATCCTACACCTGATTTTACTTATGGACTGAATATTAATTTGGGATACAAGAATTGGGATCTCACGGCATTCTTCCAAGGTACGCAAGGCAATGATCTTTTTGCTGCAGCTAAGTATCAATACTATTTTAATTATACTAATAACAATTTAACTGATGCATTGAATTCTTGGACTCCTACTAATACTAATACTACAGTGCCAATCGCAAAGACAGATAACTCTGTAGGCGGCAATTCACTTCCAAGTTCTTTCTATGTAGAAGATGGTTCTTATTTCCGGTGCAAGAACCTGCAGATAGGGTATAGTTTTAGTGACAAGTTATTGAGGAAAACAGGTTTTATATCATCAGCCCGTATTTATGCGGGAGTTCAGAATTTGTTTACTATTACAAAGTATTCACTTTACGATCCAGAAGTTAGTGATAATACATTGTTCGACAGAGGATGTGACGGCATCGAAAACAGGGCACCTTCTATCAATGCCAGAGTGTACAATATTGGCTTCAATTTAACTTTTTAAAACAGAAAGACAATGAAAAAATATAATAATTGGTTCAACTTGGTAATCGTTGCCATTATGGGGGGATTATTTACCTCATGTAACGACATTTTTGAGGATTTGTCTGTTAATCCAAATCACTTGGACGTGCAGGGGTTCTATACAAATCCCGAATCCGCAAATAAAGGAGTATTAGGCATTTATTCTTATATCACTACTCCTCGTGCAATGGGAGCTTCGGGAGGTAGATTGATGGCTAATCGAGGTGATGAAAGTAGTGATAGATCTGATTATGGCTCTCCCGGTCAATATACTGCTATGCTGACGCCTTCTTATTATACTATTGTGGAACCCTATCAATTGTTCTACACTGCTGCGTCACAGGCTTGCCAAATGATTGAGGTAATTCCAACGATTGATTTTGCAAATACGGAACAAAGAGATGCTTATCTGGGCGAAGCTTATTTCTTGCGTGCCTTTTCTCATTTTTTTCTGTTCTTGCATTTTAGAAATATTCCATTGATGGAAAAATTGCCATTAACAGCAAAAGATTATAAACCTCAGTCTTCTCCTGAAAAAACATGGGATTTTATCATCAGCGATTTAATGAAAGCAAAAGAATTACTACCTAAAAAGGGTTATTGGACTGGTGATAATCTGGGACGTGTGACTAGTGGTTCAGCTACCGCTCTATTGGGGAAAGCTTATCTATATAGAAGTGGAATAGAAAAATATTATGGTAATTCGACTACGACATATTATAATGAAGCTGCTGCTTGTTTTGATGAAATTATTAATGGGACGCATGGGAATTATATTTTAATGGATAACTATAGCGACAACTTTAGCGTTAAAACAGAAAATAATGATGAATCAATCTTTGAACTCCAGTTTTTTGGAGATGTGGTTAATACGGTTTTTAATCCGGGATTGACGGATAGCGGTGTGTGGAGAGACCCGCGTGGTTATAATCCACCTTCAAAGAAAACTACGGCAGACCATGTTATTCACCAATGGGTATATGATACTTTTCTGGCATCGAAAGATGCTGATGGAAATACTGACTCGCGCATGTTTGGTACATTGATTTTTGATGATTCTGATCCTGCGGTATCTGCTAAATCCGGTGATAAGGTAATTATTTATGATGGGCAAACCTTTGTTGATTATTATGGCCCGACAGGTTTTGCTTCTGTTAATGCACAAGCGGGAAATTATAAATCTGCTTCCCGAAAAGGAATTGATTGGACATTGCCAACTCAAAATCCCGGCAATAACATGTATATGTGGAATCTACGTGCCAATGGACTGAATTATCCATACATACGATATGCGGATGTTCTGCTGATGTATGCCGAAGCTGTTATTAGTGGTGGTAAGCAAGGTGTGTTAACCCCGGTTGAAGCAGTGAATAAGGTTCGGTCTCGTAAGAGTGTAAATTTGCCGAGATTATCCTCTGTAGATATGAAAGTGATTGAAAACGAGCGTATATTGGAACTGACTCAGGAAGGACATCGCTTTTTTGATCTTTTGAGATGGGGCAAAGTAGCTGAAAGATTTAAAGAATTGGAGCAGTCCGATCCAAACTTCAAAAAGTACTCAAGTTCTGTCTATTTAGGATTTACTCCCAACAAAAACGAATGGTTACCTATTCCGATTGATGAAGTAGAAGGAAATCCTTATATCACAGAAAATAATCCGGGGTGGAATTAACCACTCTCTGAATTGAAGAGATAATCATCTCTTCAATTCAATTGTAAATAGAACAAATAAAAATCTAAAATTAAGAAATATGAAGATATTAGGAATTTTTGTAGCTTTAACCATTTTTACTCCATTTATATCAGCGCAAACACTACATAATGGTATTACACTTCCGCAACAATGGCCACCTCATTATGAAGAATCAACGGTGCGTCATGAGATGCCTTTACCTTATTTAAAAAATAAGCCTCTGGTTATTCCCATAAATACCGGGCGGCAGCTGTTTGTTGATGATTTTTTGATTTCAGAAACCAATCTGAGTCCGGTTTATCATACTCCGAAGTATTATGAAGGTAATCCTGTATTAGAACCCGATAAAGATTGGGAAAAAACTGTTGAAGGGGCATTGTATGCTGCTCCGTTTAGCGATGGAATATGGTATGATGAGAAATATGGAAAATATAGAATGTGGTATTTGGCAGGTGCAGGTACTATTCATAAAGATGAAAGACAAACTTTCTATACTTGTTATGCTGAATCCAATGATGGGAAAATATGGGAAAAGGTAAATCAAGATATAGTTCCGGGAACAAATATTGTAGATACCTGCAATCGTGATGCAGCTGTTATTTGGCTGGACCGGGAAGCAACAGATCCAGCCAAACGGTGGAAGTTTTTTAATGTGGAACGTAGAAAAGAAGACCGTAGGTGGCAATATGTATTGAAATATTCGGCAGATGGTATTCATTGGTCAAAAGGAGTTGCTCAATCAGGAGATATAGGAGATCGTTCGACGGCTTTTTATAATCCTTTTACAAAAAAATGGGTGTTAAGTCTTAGAGCAAGTGCATTGGCATCAAGCCGTTCACGTACCTATGCCGAACATGCTGACCCAGAAGTATTAGTAAGTGTAGCTCACCGTACTCGAAAAGATGCAGATGATAAATTTGTTAAATTTTGGTTTAGCCCGGATGACAAAGAGCTTCGGCATGAGAAATATCCGGAGGTAGAACCGGGTATTTATAACTTTGATGCGATCGCTTATGAGAGTGTTATGTTAGGCTTTTATAGTGCATGGGCAGGTCCTGAAAATCGTGTATGTGAGAAGGATGGAATTCAAAAAAGAAATGTAATTTCATTAGGTTATAGTCGTGATGGTTTTCATTTTTCACGTCCTACTCATCAGCCTTTTATGAATGTGAACGAAACGGAAGGTGCATGGAATTGGGGAAATATGCAATCTGTTGCTGGTGTGCCTCTTATTGTTGGTGATTCGCTTTATTTTTATTCAAGTGGTCGGCGTTTAAGTAAAATAATGTGGGATAGCCATACTTCTACTGGCTTGGCAACACTTCGTCGTGATGGCTTTGTATCTATGCATGCGGATAAAGAAGAAGGATATGTGCTCTCAGAGAAACTTTCTTTTGATGGAAAATATCTTTTTGTGAATGCTGATGTTCGTAAGGGTAAATTGCTGGTGGAGGTACTTGACGAGCAAGGTCTTCCAATTGAAGGATTTACAAAAAAAGATTGTATTGTGATGAAAAAAGCAAATTCGACTAAAGAACTTATCGTATGGAAAAATCGAAAAGATTTGTCTACTCTATTTGGTAAAAATATACGTTTGAAATTTTATTTGTCGGATGGAGATTTGTATTCTTTCTGGATTTCACCTTGGTTATCGGGAGCAAGCCGCGGTTATACCGCTGGAGGTGGTCCGGGACTTGATCCAAAGGGAATAGATATCGAGTGATGTATATCTCAATCTGATATCATTATTTGTTGATTTTAATTTTAATTCTAATTCTAATGCCATGAGAAAGATTTTACTTTTAATGATCTGTCTTGTGCCTGTTTTATTACAGGCACAAGACAGGCATTTCTCAGCAGTGAATCCAGCATTATTTTCTTATAGTACTGATGATGTTTATATTCAACAGCCTCAGAAGTATAACAATGGAAAGCAGTTAATTTCTCCTAATCCTCAATTGTATCCATGGGAAGCCAAACTGGAAAATGGAATGCCTAATGCACTTGTAGACCCTAATGGCAATTTATCTATTTATCTTTCGAGTTTCATAGTGTATTCACCCACTCCACCCTCGAAGGTTGGAGTAATGGTTTATACTAATAACACGAACAATCTGAATTCTTGGACTCGCCCAAACGCAAATTTATATTGGTACAAGGCAAGTGGAACGACTGCAGATGAAAAAATATTACCAACTCATGTTGCAGGTTCAATACCGACCAACTTGGTTGCAGTTGATATAGAGAGTTTAGGGATTTTTAATGACGGAACAACTGCTGCTAAACCATTGAAACTAATATATGTAGCTCAAAGAGAGTTTGTTTATAAATATCTAACAGCTTATGAAATGTCTCGTAACGTTGATAGTAATGGGGTCTTAGCAGGGTTTACAAACATGAAGGCGGATAGATTAACTGCTCAAAAGGTTTTTACTTTTCGTAATATTAATGCTGATACTCATATGAATTGGTTGATGCAGGATGGGAAATATTATTTTACTTCGCGGGTTAACTCTCGCCGCTCTGCTTTAAAACCGGGAGAAGTACCTCCTTTTAATCCAGACCCCCGTAAAAGATTTAGAAGAAGCACAATAACAGAGGTGGGGGAACAGATTGTTTCTAAGAATACAACGTTTAGTACGATTCTAGAATATTCTACGAAACAATGGGAACCTTATAGTATGCAGCCTTTTAGGCTTCCCGGATTTGAAAAAGATATGTGGTTTGGGTTGGTTACCATGTATGGTGTTGAAGGATATCCGGAAATTGAAACAAAACAGCGAACAGAACTGGCTGTTTCAAATAATGGAAAGGATTGGTATTATCTGAAACCCGGTACTCCATTTCTTGATAATGGAACCGATCCTCAGGCGGACGATCATGGTTGTATCAATATTGCTACTCCTGTATATAATACAAAGTTTCATGCGGGAAGGAATGCGAATGATCCGTATTTCTTTTATGCTTCTTCAAGAATCGGGCATGTTGAAGCGCGTAATTCAGGAATATCGTTAGCTACGTCTAAATACGGCAAGATTGCGGGTTTAAAAGCAACGAATGAAAAAATATTTTATTCGATGAATCCGGTAACGAATCCTAAAATTAAGGCGAATGATATGCCGTTATTTTCTATAAGTAATGCATTTGCTATTGATGCGGAGTTTTATCCTTACATATTGGGGGATATTACAAGTGATCCGAGAGGGAAAACACTCACACAATTAAATAGTTATGTTTCCGTACGCTTATTTACCTACAACTCTGCAAATCCTCATGGCTTGGGAGCGGAATTGGGAGGGACATTGGGAAGCTCTAAAACAGGAACTCAATATGTTTCAGATGAATACATTGCTGTACCTTTTGTTTCGGGGGGAGTCAACGGAACTAGTAAAGCTAAAATTTTAAAATTAATAAAAAGCTGGTCGGAGGCAGTTCCTACAAAAATCTTTTCTATAAAGGATTTACCTGATATCCCTGTTGTGGTGGAAACAAGAGTGAAAAATGCGACTCTTTATGGTATTATGTTTAAAGGTGCAGCCAATAATAGTTCTACCATGAATATAGAAAGTGCTAATGAATATAAATCTGATCATAATTTATGGGAGTTTAAACCGAATCAACCGATTTTGACAGATTGTTTTACGAAAGATTTTAGTACTGATTTAAGATTCCCGAACGAGGCAAAACCGACACAACTAGAGTCAGGGTCGTTTGCCATTAAAGTGAATCCCGGGAATAGTACAACAGATCAAACTATTTTTAAAATGTTTGGAGACAATGAAAACTATATTACCTTGGATTTTACTACTGATGGAGCTTTTAGATATAGGTTAGTCAAAGAAGGTACGGATTATCTCAATATGCGGATTGCTCCTCCTTCCGGTAAGATATTTCAAGGCAATGATGTTATCATTACACTTGAAGATGTTAAGCAGGGTGACCGTAAATATGATAAATCTAATAATGAAGAAACAACAATCTTTAGAGTCAAATGTGCCAGTATAAATTTTGAAAAAACAATATCGCAAGCTATTATATGGAATATAAAAAGTAATGTGCCTACAGCCAAAGATAGCTGCTATGCGCGTGGATATGCTTATCTGCCGTTTACAGCTTTTGTTGGAAATATGAATAAAATAGTTATTGGGGGAAGTACTGAATCTTGTGCTAATAAATTTACTGGGCCTATTTATCAAATGGAAGTTGCTGAGAAACTTCCAACAGGAAATAATGATTTTTGGGATAATACAGCAACTCGAAGTATACTAAGTTCAAATTCTGATATGAATAGCAATAAGGGAGGAAAAACAAATGTATATGTTTATCCTAATCCAGTGAGGCGAAATGGAATTGTTACGGTAAAGATTTTGTCTGAACAAGAGCCAACAGCATTGATAATGTTGTATACTTCTATGGGAAAACTTGTAAAACAGTTTGATTGCCCAGTTTCGTATGGGAATTGTGAAATCGATTGTGATTTATCGGGATTATCTGCTGGTATTTATCTAATGAAAATCGTTCGAGGAAATTTGATATCCACCCATAAGATTATAGTTACAAATTAGGTGTTCCAGTAGTGTTATAACATCGACAAATGTACTTGGAATTAACAATTGAATATAGATAACATAATGAATAAAATTAAAATTTATCCTTGGATAGTAGTAGCTCTTCTTTGGGGAGTAGCCCTTCTCAATTATATGGATCGCCAAATGTTGAGTACCATGAAAGATGCTATGGAGATTGATATTTCTGAACTTCAGTCGGCTACTAACTTCGGGCGTTTAATGGCTGTATTTCTTTGGATTTATGGCTTTATGAGTCCGGTAGCTGGTATGATTGCCGATCGTCTGAATCGAAAATGGCTTATTGTGGGAAGTTTATTTGTATGGTCGGCTGTTACTTATGGAATGGGGTATGCAGATACATTTGAGCAAATTTATTGGTTGCGTGCATTAATGGGAGTCAGTGAGGCATTGTATATTCCGGCCGGCTTGTCATTAATTGCTGACTGGCATCAGGATAAGTCGCGTTCATTAGCCATTGGCGTTCATATGACAGGATTGTATACAGGTCAGGCTATCGGTGGCTTTGGTGCTACGGTTGCTGCCGCTTATTCATGGCATACTACGTTTCACTGGTTTGGTATAATTGGTATTATCTATGCAGTGGTCTTGATGCTGTTTTTGCATGAAAATAAAGAGCATGTTGAAATTGAACGTTTACGACGTGAAGAACCCAAGGAAAAGTCATCTTTATTTAAAGGACTTTCTTTGTTATTCAGCAATATAGCATTTTGGGTAATTCTGTTTTATTTTGCTGTTCCAAGCCTTCCGGGATGGGCTACGAAAAACTGGTTGCCGACTTTATTCTCTGAAAACCTGAATATGCCAATGTCTGAGGCAGGGCCGATATCTACAATAACGATTGCCGTCTCTTCTTTCTTTGGTGTGCTGATAGGTGGTGTCTTGTCTGACAGGTGGGTGCTGAAGAATATTCGTGGACGTGTTTATACCGGTGCTATTGGATTGGGACTCACAATTCCGGCTTTAGCCTTGTTGGGCTTTGCACATAATATGGTGGGTATTGTGGGGGCAGGATTGCTATTTGGTGTTGGATTTGGAATTTTTGATGCCAATAATATGCCTATTCTTTGCCAGTTTGTCTCTGCCAAATATCGTGCTACAGCTTATGGCATTATGAATATGACCGGAGTATTTGCCGGGGCAGCTGTCACAGGTTTGCTTGGTAAATGGAGTGATGGCGGAGAACTGGGGCTTGGCTTTGCTATGCTGGGTATTGTGGTGCTTTTGGCAGTGGCATTGCAACTATACTTTCTGCGTCCGAAGACTGATAATATGGAATAGTGTTAAACCTTAAAAATGGATTATTATGATTGTATCTGATTTGAAGAACAGCAGTCGCATTGAGCTGCTTCATCCTTTGTTTAAACAGTTGTTTGATTATGTAAAGCAACATAATTTGCTGAAGACGGAATTGGGGCGCATTACTCTGGATGGGGATAATCTTTTTATCAATAATGTAGACTTGGATGGAGTAAAGAAAGAGAAGCAAGTATTAGAACTTCATCGTAAGTATATTGATGTGCATATACCACTATCCGGAAAAGAAACGATTGGATGGAAGCCATTGGAAAAACTGGAAAATGAAGTTATTGCTTATGAACGAGATTCGGATTGCGCTCTTTATTCGGATATGCCGACTGCCTATGTGGATATTTATCCGGGTGAGTTTGTCATTGTTTATCCTGAAGATCCTCATGCTCCCGCTATTGCAGAGGGGAAAATACGTAAGTTAATTGCAAAAGTAAGAATAATGTAATCTAAACACACATTTTATATATGATGGAAAATGTTGATTTATCCATATTGTCTTATGGAAAAGTAAAAGACCTGAAGTATGATTTGGTGATATTGCCTTGGGGAGCTACAGAACCTCATAATCTCCATTTGCCTTATCTGACTGATTGTATCTTGGCTCATGATATAGCGGTTGATGCTGCTCTTCGCGCAAAAGAACGTTATGGTGTACAATGCATGGTGATGCCACCTGTGACAATGGGGGCACAAAATCCGGGGCAGCGTGAACTGAATTTCTGTGTGCATACCCGTTATGAAACTCAGAAAGCTATATTGACGGATATTGTAGCGTCTCTCTATGTACAGGGATTTCGTAAGATGGTTATAATCAATGGTCACGGGGGGAATTGTTTTAAAAATATGATTCGTGATCTGGCGTTTGAGTATCCTGATTTTCTGATAGCTTCCAGTGAGTGGTTTACTGTGCTTCCTGCGAAAGATTATTTTGATGATCCCGGAGACCATGCAGATGAAGTAGAAACATCGGTTATGATGTATTATCATCCTGAATTGGTGAATTTGGATGAGGCTGGGGAAGGAAAATATAAACCTTTTGCGATGAAATCTTTAAGGGAAAAGGTTGCTTGGACGCCTCGTAATTGGCAGAAGGTGTCAGATGATACTGGCATTGGAAATCCGAAGTTGGCAACTAGTGAAAAAGGGAAAAACTTCAGTGGTGCAATAGTCTATAAGTACGCAGAGTTGTTTGCTGAACTTATAGGGGAAAAAATGTACTTATAGAGAGAGTTTTTATATAGCAATTTAATCATAAAAAATCAATATTATGAAAAGTGAAAATCAATGCAATTTGCTAATTCTTTCATTGGGTAATGAAGAAAGAGGACAAAAGGACAATGGATTGAAAAAAAGTATTACACTCTTATTGTTATGCTTACTGTATATGCCATTGTATGCCCAATATACAGGAAATTTACCATCTTTGGGGCAACCGTATGATTATGATAGGGCTGCAAATGGCCAAGTTTTTGAAGTTGATTATGGAGGTACTCTTCCTAAAGATAGGGCTATGTGGTCTATAAAGATAGCTGGAGAAGAACGATTGAGGGTTTGTAGGAATGGTACACTGGCGCTTCTGGGAGAATATAATAGTTATCCTACATTCAACTTTTATACATCGAATAAATATTTTTTGGGATCTATAAATGCAAAGGGTGAAAATTTGAATCTTGTTGGATATAGGGCTATTGGCATTTATCCAAGGCAGATTCCTACGGCGACTATTATGTTTGATCGGGGGGAGACCCGTTCAAATGTTGCTCTCAACTTTTATAATGAAAATTTGAACTATTTAAATGTTAAGAGTGGGAGGAATCAGGATGCTGCTATTATAAATCCGGCAGCTAAATGGCTGCGCATTGGCAGTAAAAGTGGAGTTGCTTTTTGGGGAAACGAAAATGCTGATAATGACGATTCTCCTCATTTTAAAATATTAGGTACTGAAGTCTACTCTTATGTTCCTATAAAAATGATGAGAAACAATGTTACTATGGTTTTTTCAACGGATGAAATGAATAGTGCGGGCTGGCTTGGCACATCAACGAATAATGGACTTTGTTTGGGTACGAATAGTACTTCACAGTTTTTTATTGATAATATTCAAAATGTATATATTGGAATGTCCAAGCAGGAAGCTAATAAAATAAAACAGGATTTGAGGAATAAATATCGTTTGTTCGTTACAAAGGGAATTTTATCAGAAGATTTTGCCATAGCACCGAAATCCACGTGGGCCGATTATGTTTTTAATAAAGATTATAATCTTCGTGGACTTAATGAAGTTGAAGAGTTTATTAGTGAAAATAATCACCTCCCGGATGTGCCTTCTGCTAAACAAGTGGCTGATGAGGGGTATTCACAGCATGATATGAATAAGGCTTTGTTGCAGAAAATAGAGGAACTTACGTTGTATGTGATTAAGCAGGAGAAGAAAATTGCAACTTTAGAGTCTGAATTGGAGAATTTGAAGAAGTAAGAAAAATATCTGAGCACTTGACTTCGGCTTTTCAATGTCGTTTATTTGTATTCGTAATCTTAACTCAGATTCAACTTAAAATTAGCATAAGAGGAGAGGCATTGTCTCTCCTCTATTTGTCTCCTCCCTTCTCATACCATTTGAAATGCCACACCTTAGCTTTCCGAATGCCACAGCTCAATAAGTGAAATGCCATAGCTCAGCAGGTGAAACATGTGGCATTTGAGGATTGACGTGTAGCATTTATTTCATTGACGTGTGGGATTTAGACCATCTGTTTCAGAAGCATACCAGTGATGCTATCGACTATCGCAAATCACCGGAAGGAGTTAATAATATGTAAATCGGCTCTTGACAAGAATCCGTCTTTAATTCACAAAGTTCTCTACTTCTCAATTATTGCTTTTAAATAGAGTACTTTAGTTTTGTATACAGGACGTTTTTGCCTTGTTTTCGTTCTCTATATACAAAACAATTCGGTCGAAGTTCCCACTACTTTTATACGGACCGGATGTAAAAATACCGAGAAATAACAGATCGAACTTTTTGTTCTTCAAGAAAATACTCCTATCTTTGCGCCCGAATTTATGAGCTAATATAATGTCTCACTCAATTAATTATTAAACAACTTATTTTATTTAATGGAAAACTTAAAAAATGTAGCGCCTGTTGAAGACTTCAACTGGGATGCTTATGAAAATGGCGAAACCTTCGGTGGTGCCAGCCACGAAGAGTTGGAAAAGGCTTACGACAGTACGCTTAACAAAGTTAACGACCGTGAGGTAGTTGACGGAACTGTAATCGCGATGAACAAACGTGAGGTTGTTGTGAACATCGGTTACAAATCAGACGGTATCATTCCTCTGAATGAATTCCGCTACAATCCTGACTTGAAGATCGGTGATACTGTAGAAGTATACATCGAAAACCAGGAAGACAAAAAAGGACAGTTGGTTCTGT
>OGEG01000240.1_pt1 | contig 66635 bp, 57 predicted proteins | sample 1570621 | NCBI WGS metagenome assembly OGEG01 (sample SAMEA2582130, study PRJEB24529) | metagenome | biome: Human gut stool | place: China | collected 2011 | reverse complement strand
CCCCGGCCACGTGTACCCTTGCCTCGCTCGATTTCCTTACTGGCCACCGAAAAGTAACCCTCATCCAGTTCTATCATCCCTTCCAGTGTATACCTTGCATCCCGGTTGCCCATCGCCCTGCGGAGTTTGTGTACCATCGCCCATACCGGTTCGTAACGCTTCAATCCTAATTGCTTCTGGAGTTCGTTGGTGGAGAATCCCTTTTTTGTGCAACTCATCAGGAACATCGTTTTGTACCACACCAGAAACGGCAGCTTGGAGCTCTCCATGATCGTACCGCTGCGCAACGAGGTGCGGAAACGGCAACCTTTGCATTCATAACTCCATTTACCCTGTAACCAATAATGGGAAGTGCCCCCGCATCGCTTGCAGACAACCCCTTCCTTATCACGCTGCTCCTTGAAATGCAAACGACAATCTTCCTCCGAACCGAAATGAGCCGTAAAACTGAATATGTTCATAATCCCTGCTTTTTGAGCGCTAATATACTAAAAATATTAGGTGTGTTTGCGGAGAATCAGATAATTTTTCCTAAGAACATACTTTTTCAAATCATGTTCTTTTATACTTTTTCAAATTTCAGGAGTTATTTTTGATTAATTTTATCGGTACATTTCAGGTTCTATCAGGACTCTGTGGATAAATTGAGGGAAATCTTTAACAGGTTAACCCTAATAATGGAGGGTGAAGCTGCTATAAGATTCATTGATCTGGTAGTATTTAGCATTTGTCTTCCGTTGTGGGATAGTGATGGCGACGGGTATATAACAGAAGATGAGGCATTGGCAATAAAAATGTTTCCTTCTAATAGTTTTTCGGGTAAAAGCGATATAACCAGCCTTGACGATTTGGCAAAACTTGCCGGCTACATGTTTAATGGTGCCTTTAGTAATATGCCGATGTTAAAAACGGCTCACACAGGTAAACGTTATTCAGGAAGTAGTCTTGTAACAAGTACGATCTATCAGGGGTATATAAATTGTACAGCACTTGAACGAATCACCATCGATGAGAGTATCAAATCTATTGAGCGCATGTGTTTCTACAATTGCTCATCACTAAAACAGGTTATATGGAACGGAAATGAAACGGCGATAGGTAATAGTGCTTTTTATGGATGTACCAGCCTTGAAGAAATTTCATTTCCACCCGGTATTACGAGCTTGGAGAGTAATGAAATCTTCTTCAACTGTACATCTTTGAAAGATATCCAGTTATCTCAAATGACGGCCATCGGATATAGGTGCTTTTGCAACTGTACAAATTTGAAGATTGATGTCAATATTCCCTTACTGGAAACGACATCCTCACAAGTCTTTGCGAGCAGTGGTGTCATTAGTGCATCTAACTTAGGAAAATTGCAGACTATTAGCGTATCAATGTTCAGTAACTGCGCAAACTTGATCTATGCAATTATACCTGATACAGTAATGGTAATAGAGCAGGATGTGTTCTACAAATGTTCGGCGTTGCAATATGTAGTATGTAATGCACTAACCCCGCCAACACTGAATAGTACTTCGGTTTTTGGTGGTACATCGTGTTTAATATATGTTCCTGATGGCTCAGTGGATGCTTATAAGGCAGCAACCAATTGGGCATCATTCTCAACTCGGATAAAGTCGATTAGTGAGAAAGAATAGTCATCATTTATAAGCACCTGACTTTCTACTATAAAAATAAAATGCCCTCTATATATAGCTGTGAGGCTTAAAAACGGTTCTATCAGGACTCTGTGGATGAGCTGAGGAAAGTGTTTAACAGGTTAGTACTAAAACTGATTGGTGAACCATTCATTCGCTTTTCCAATAATCTATTTTTTGAATTGTGTCTGCCATTATGGGATGCAGACAAAGATGGTGGAATTACGTATGCAGAAGCTGAAGCTGCTGTGACTATTTCAGACGAAACCTTTGGCGGAAGAACAGATATTATAGATGCTACTGATTTCAAATATCTCAATTGGAAACCTGGACAAAATAGTGAAAGAAACAGTGTCTGTGGAGTGTTCAAGAATTGTACAAATCTTAGATACGCTGCTATTAAAGACGGAACATATTTAAGAGGTGCAATGTTTCTAAATTGCACCTCTCTTGAACAGGTAGAACTACCTGTAACAGTACTTGATTATTTAAGCAATGATGGTGGAGCTTTCCAGAATTGCAGTTCGTTGAAACATATAACTCTGCCATTGAATAAGCAGAAATATGCATCGCATTATTTTGAAGAATCGGGCTTAGAAAAACTGGAATTTCCCGATGCAGTCATTGAAATTAGTGACTCTGTATGTTTTAAATGCAAGTCTTTAGTAGAAGTGGTTATCGGAACTGGAATTACTACTATTAAAAATATAGCATTCAACTCATGTTCAAGCATGGTATCTTGCTATATTAAAGCTGTTATTCCACCATCTATTACGCAATGGACATTTGATAACAATCCCTGCAATTTCTATGTACCTCGTTCCAGCGTAGATGCTTACAAGACAGCTACAAACTGGAGTAAGTATACATCTCGGATATATGGATATGACTTCTAAATGTTGGCTGAAACTTCCGGAGCACTATCAAGAGGTCGATGCTCCGGAAAATATTTAGAAATCATACTCATAAATTCTATTTGCCCAAACACTCCAGTTGGTAGCAGCTTTATAAGCTGCACCACTACCACGAGGCACATAGATCGGAAATGTGGTATTAGCAAATGAGTTTTGGTCTACGAGTGTCGGTGGAGTGACAGCTTTTATATAGAAACCTTCCATAGAGGTGCAACCATTCCAACATTGATTACCGATGGAGATTATATTCTTACCTATACGTACCTCACGTAAAGAAGTACATCTGAAACAGACATAACCATTAATTGTAGTAACAACATCCGAAAATTCCAATACTTCCAAACCAGATTCTTGAAAGAAGGAGACACCATATATACTCTTATTTTTAGGCAGATTCACAGTTTTTAAGGATGTGCAACCTTGAAAAACATTGCCATAATACGAATCTGGATTGGATACATTCTCCGGGAGTTCTACATATTCAAGCGATGTACAATTCATAAATACCCCTGATCCCAAAAGTGTGTTATTTCGAAAAGCCACACGCCTAAGATTTGTACATTCTCGGAATAACTGCATTTGTCCATGACCGTATGGAGTCCAATTGAGATATTTAAAATCAGTAGCATCAATTATATTATCATTATAAGAAAACGGAGAGTTGGAAGAATTAAGTTCGACAGCAATATCCGCCTCTTCTTGTGTGATGCCTCCATCTCTGTCGCTATCCCACAAGGGCAAGCACAGAGCAAAAAATATATCATCTTTGAATCTTATCCAAGGCTCACCGTCCATTATCAGTTCCAATTTGTTGAAAGTATTCCTCAGCTCATCCACAGAGTCCTGATAGTACTTTGAGTGTACAGTTATCTTACCTTCCAATACCGGAATTTCATCCTTTCCGGCAATTCCTTCTGCAGATAAACCTTCGTAGGTTCCATCAGCAAGTTTTGCAAGCATGTCAAGGGCGTCGGCGGTGTAATATTCTTCCTCGAAACCTACTGCACGGATATGTTTTAGTGCATGTTCGGTACCTTGTGATTGTTGCGCCTCTATAATATTAGATAACAATTGCATAGGCTCTAATTTAGGGCAGTTTTCAATTAGGAAGTCGGTTATTTTTTCAGCACATTGACCGATTCTCAAGCCCTCTGTTGTCAGCATCGGGAAGTTCTGGAAAGTTATGTATCTGTTGTTGGCCGGATATTCGATGATTTCAAGTCCGCCACCATTCGGAAGCTTTATCTGACTTAAGTTAGTTCCGTCGGCATATATCTCACGAATGTTGATAATTGTGCTTAAATCGAGTGTACCTTGTAATGTGGTGATATTGGATAGAAGTAGCTTCTGCATACTACTACAATCTGCAAGTGTAAGTCCTGTAATAGAGATGATTACGTTATCTTCCTTACTACCGAGTATGAGTTCGTTCAATCGCTTTCCGCGTACTACCATGGTACCGGAAACATTCTTTTTATGCCAGTCTCCGATGCTTAATAACCAACTTGCTGCTTGTATGGCATTTTGCTGGTCAGCGCTACCACCAAGGTCAATGGTTATTTTACAAATATCTCCTGCTTTAGTGCGTTTTCCTTGTACAATGGATGTACCATTTGCAATGGCCGGATACATATCGAAAGCCGGGGTTATATCGTAGTCTATCAGATCACCGGCAGCACGTACGATGATTGTATCTGTGCCATTGGCGGAGAACAAGCCATAATTATACTTCGACATGATGTACATGATACGTTTCTTCACCCATGCAGTTTCTGCGGAATAGAAATCACCGTGGCTCTGTGTTATAGGGTCAGTATCGTTAGTGTAGGAACCATTATTGTATGCTATCTTTGCGAGTTCATATCGTTTGGCATCAGAATTCACCAACGTAGCGGGGAAATATTCTTTTATGCCAAGGAAATACTTCTTATAGAAAGCATAAACCTTGTCATAAGGCGTACCTGAAGACTGGCCGCACAATGCTTCCATTGCTGTGAACATTTTGCGCATTCCGGCTGTAATTTCAGCACTGAAAGCCTGCTCCAGCAGATTCCAGAAGACAGATGTCTCACCATTCCAAATAGGCTGGTCATTGTCGTAAGAGTCATGCATTTCGCAGTGATAGGGTTTCCGATCCTGTCCCTGATTGTCAATCGGGAATATAGTGTCGGCATCATCCAGTCTCCACCTCCATTTACTACCTTCCTGGCAGAAGCTATACGGATAAGTATTCTTGGCACGCTGGTCGGTTCCGGCAGTGAACTCCACAAAGTTATGATGGAATACTGCATCGTCAATATCGAATATAGCGGGTATGGTTGCATGGAATAAGCTTGTGCGGGCTGAAATGAACTTCTCATTCAACTGGTCAGTGGTGAATGTATTCAGATCTGATGGAAGATATGCAGTTAACTGTGTTCTCAGATTTATTGCACCATCACCTATGTCGGAGGGTATGAACTTTCCTTCGGTAGCTTCATAATAGTAGAGATTGTACTGGTTAGCATCACCACTTTTGGCAATCCAGTACTCATAACCTGTACTGCGGTATTCAGTTACGGCTGCATTCAGTTCATCCAGAGTACCGGTGAATGGACGGATACGGTTGTTGCATACATACACGGCGTTGTAAGCATCTATCCATTTCTGTGCAGAGAGTGGTTCCGTTTCATCGGCATTCAGTTCACCGGCATCGAAATCCCAGCAATTAGTGTTGTTATACTGAAAAGCCTCTTCCTCCGGATTATATGCCCAGTAAGGTTTATCGCTGTTCCAAGGAACGCGGAAAAGCGCACCCAACGGCGCATTGTCCGAACCTTCCACGGATAGCAAGGCCGGAAAAGTTTCTGTGTCATAGCCGAAACAAAGATCATCTCCTTTATCCGGACCGAATGTAAATTCTCCCATACAGGTATATATGTCCTGGCCTTCTTCATTGACGGATTTTGAGAAACCGATGAAAGGCTCTTGGTACACCGCGACACGTATTTCGCTATCAGTGGCCATAGCCTCGTTTCTCATGCCTATTTCCTTGTATAAATCATTGAATGCAGCCACACATCCGGCCTTGTGGTCCTGCATGGAACTCGCCCAGTTCTTCTTGGCTGTCAGGCGCCCGGACTTAGGCACACCTTCAAACATAAGGACTTTGTTCTTGTCCGTCGTTCCATCGGCATACGTGGCAATGGAGTTTATCTTGTTACCCTCTGTATCTTTCAATCCCTTCATTTTGAAGCGGATGTTCCACTCCAGATATTTCTTTGATGAAGTTCCCTGACCTTCTATTAACAGGTTGGTGAGTGTGAAGTTCCGCTCCGGCTTGTTCTTGAAGAGTACTTCCAGATCACCTGCTACACCTGAAGGGTTGTTTAGGTTAGGGAAGGGCTTGTTCACTACAAATACATTATAGAGCAGCTTTGTGGCATTGAAGTCAATGTTTACACCTTCGCCGTCCAGTACCGAATTGATATTCTTTTCCATTTGCTTCTCGCTGGTCGTCACAAGCTGGTTTATGTAATTCTTCTGGACGGCCTCGGAAGTCAATGCACTGTCATACACACGCAATCCATATAAATAGAGATTGGCATAATCATTCCCTAACGTTATCTTGCCGGTGTTGCGGAAGTAATCGTTGCTCTCGTAGGTATACTGGCGATTTTTCTTTCCGTTGATGTATATGGCAACAATGTTGAAGCCGGCATTACCATAAGTGTCAGGCATGATAACTGCTGTGAGGCGTAGGCGTACCCCATTATCGGTAGGAACATCCTGTTTAGTACTTTCGTGTTCAGATTGTGAGAACAGAGAGATATTCTCACCGGATACCTTTAATCCAACGTGGTTACCGTCCGGCTTATCTTCTGCGATGCTGATAATATTCTTTCCAGCATCCGAAGCATTCTCAATCTTGAAATCGATTTCGATTGTCTTACCTCTGCGGGCCGGTTCTGTGGCAAAGGGTTGGTAATCTATCACGGCCGAACTCCGTGCAAATATCTTCAGTGCTTTCACACCGTCATCATCGGTCACCCAGCCGTCGTTACCCCAGTTGAGGTTATTCCAGGTCACGGGGATGACTGATTTATCCACTTCATTAACGATACTCTTGTAGTTTGTCTGCGAGTTGCTACGGGTGCGTGGATTGATATAGAGTACTGCACCTGCTGTAGCCGAATATCCCAGTGAGTTATTGACAGCTACCGTAATCGGATCTATCAGAGCGTCTTCTCCACTGGTTGCCTTTATAATGACTTCAAAATTGCTGTCGTCATCCGTCTCCACCTCCATCGGATAAGTAAATGTGTTTTTGGAGTTTGCCACTATGGTGTCATTCTCAGAACTATACACTTCTGTTCCGTCCTTCGTAATGGTGAAGATGGCATCTGTAAGAGTAGCCTGTCCGTCATAAATCGCATAATCAAATACCACATTATCCTGCCAGTTGATGAGTTGTGAGGTCACATTATTCACGCACATCAGTTTCACTATTTCCCCGGATGTGGCAATACACATGATATTTACCGATACAGATTTGGTCTGAATGGTATTATCTGAGTTGGACAGATAGAAATTCACATTGTATATTCCGGTTGCTTCGGGATGAGGAAGTACATAGTTATAAGGTGTATCCATATAGATGGCTGTTCCCAGATTTTGGGTATAGCCTTGATTGTAATTATCACCGGTAACGGTGACATGAAGCACTTTGTTGATATTACCGTTGATAATCATTGGAATTGAAATATCCCCGGCAAAGGCGGTCCACCAAGCGAAGTTAGGGGCACTGATTCCCAATGAAGTGAGTTGTACAACATAGGTGATCGGGGCCGTAGTCTGGTCGGTGTTCTCTCCCTTGATACTTATTTTGATATTGTTGCTGCCGCTTGTCAGCCACTCGGTTATGTCCTGTTTGATGGATACATTAGAAGAAACTTCCATTTGCTTCACTGTGGTGAAGTCTGCAAACTTCGAGTTCTTTATCATGATTGTACACAGCCCGAGTTCTCCCGTCGGCTTGTACGGTTCATTGATATTATCCCGATACTGGGAGACGAAGGTGAAATCCAAGACACATTCTTCTCCGTATTGTGCGGCAAAGCCCAGTGAATTCAGATTATTCCTAACGTATACACTATACATGGTTCCTGCTCCGCCTGCCAGTTCTCTGACGGTTTGCTCCAATGCCGCGCCGGCAGCACCATCATAGGCAGTGCCTGCGGTGTCACCGATGACAAGCATCTTATTCTTTATACTCTGAATTGTCGCCTTGCTGGTCTCAACATCGTTGTCATTGATGCACGTGGCAAACTCATTCAGTTTAGTAACAATCTCGTTCAACTCCTCAGCTTTAAGCACATTGCCTTTGAGGAAATTCTTATTTAATTTGTCCATACAGTTTATCCTAATATATCGTTGTCCAATCTGCTCGAGTCCAATATGAATTCAAGCGTTTCAATTACTTTTCCCCCGCGGGCCGCAAGCGCATGCATTATTAAATTCGTCTCGAGCATGCTTGTATCAGCCATATCCGATTCGATACGGCTGATTCGGGCATAGGTGGCGTTGCCATCGGCATTCGTTTTACGGGTGCTCAATATGAATTTGATGTATCCCATCTTACTTGCTGTTTAGCTGATTTATTATTTCACGCTTTACGGCGGCGATAAGACGCGAGTTCTTCACGACAAGTTCAAGAGCTTTACAGTAGCGTTCCGGGATTTCTACTTCATCTTTTGAATAATAGATTTCCTTTGCAAGCTCTTCAAATCCAATATCCAGAAGAATACTTCCGTTGTACATCATTTCATTGCCGACTGTCTCGGCAGCATCAAAAATCTGTTTTCCACCTTCGAAAGAGGTCTGTGCCTCGATCTGCCTAAATTTGATTTTCATATTCTTATAAATTATAATTAAAACTATCCACAATAAAAGAAGAACCAACAGCTACCATCGGACACGAGCATCATTGCATACGTGCCGGAAAGTGAATAAGTAGCCTTGGGTTCCCACCCATCAGGAGCAACGAACGGACCATTCGTAAAAGTAACGCTACCATCTGTCTGTTTGATATAATACACCTTTCCGGGGCAAGATGAAGGAGATGGCATTTTCATTGTAATATTGTCATGGGTGGTAAAGCGCAAAAAATCATCATTCGTATTAATATTCCCAGATGATGTAACTATGCGCGTACTGACACTTAGTCCTTGGAAATAGGCATATTCACTACCAAATCTGTTCTTTAAAGCATTGTTGTCATCAATAAAAGCAATCTTACTTCCTGCAGATAATGATAGACCATTAATTGCACTCAAGGTTGCATATAATCGGCTACTAGTCCACCCGTCTGCAGTAAGGTCAATTTCACCGTAACCAAGACTAATAAGAGTTCGAACGTTGCGAACATTTCCACACAAATTCATTACTGCGCCGTATGTGTTGCTTACATATTCTACTCCAAGATTCATTAAAGTATTACCGTCGTAGTCTTTCCCTATTTGAATAGCAGCAGGGGTAATATGTGTTGAAGTGAAACTTTCGCCCAAAGAGTATTCTGCCCAGAAGTCTGTAAATGAGCCGCTAACGCCGTTCAATATGCCACTAAATGTGCCATTATTAGCAGTTATATTATTAAGCGTTAAGTTTCCCTCTGTATCCACAACGAAAGTATTATTCGCCACAATATTGCCATTAAAGCGAATCTGGTCAGCATTGACTACTGCATTACTCTGAAATCCACCTTCAGGAAGCGCAGTTACAAAAAGGTCGATATACGCCTTTTTTACATAACCCTTATTATCAGCTATCTGTGAAAACATCCCTGTTAAGCCAGCCTCTGTGATAATACCGGACATCTTCGTCATGTCTACATGCCCATCCTTGTCATACACGATTTCTTTCCCATACAGTGCCGAAAAGTCTGCTGTGGTTATTAATCCGGATGTATTGATATTCGTAATATTGCCTGCGCTATTGAAATGAATTCCTTCCACAAGTGCAGCAATGGATTTTTCTGTCACTTGGATAGCGGAAGTATTCTTATCTGCTGCATTCTGAGCTCCTTGTGCGATACCCAATGCTTTCAAGGCATCCTGAGCAGCATCGTATGCATCACTGATACCTTGTCTGGCAAGTTCTTTTGCAGCCTCTATTCCATCATTAGAATTAGTCACAGCAAGTATAATCTGATCGCTAAGGTTTTCAAGATAGGCCGTTGTAGCAGTAGACGAAGGCTCCCAATGTGAAATGCTAAAAGCTACCCCTGCTTTCTTTGCTGTCTTACAGACAAGTGAATCATTCTTATACTTAACTGTACCATCAGAATAAGTTGCATTTGCCCACATGTCACCCATATCATATTCTTGCGAATCAGTAGGCTGCTCCACAAAAACACGCCGCTTACCGTCGGCTGTATCTTGCGCTTTGGCAGCATCTTCCAGAGCCTTCAACGTCAGATGGTCGGTAATTTCATTCCAAACTCCTGATTCAAAGCGATAACCTTTCCCTGTCAAACGGTTATAAAACATGTCTTGGTCGTGCATCGTTTTTAGAGCTTCTGTTGTCCATTCTGAAGCTGGTATATTATTCAGTGTTGGAACGTAATCAAAAAACCAAAGTGTATATTCCTTGTCTGTTTGTTCCTTAACAAGGTCTACATCAGTTTTTAAGTCTTCAATGGTTTCGTCGATATCCTTTCCGGTTGCCTGATTTACGAACTTTGCCGCAATTTCACTCAGCACCGTATTGAAATCAATTTGCGGTTTCGGCATCGTGTAAGTTTTGTCAGCTCCAATTCCATTATATATCCGCACATAAGGACCTCCTGCCGTTACGCTGTCCCAGACAATTGCGCCTTGACGACTTGTATCCGTCCGGTTGCCCAACTGTACGATATTGTCTCCCACCGCAGGCACATCACTTCCTGATGCGCAATCTGTCTTGGATAAGTCGATGTAGTCATCGCCACAGCCACTCACGTAACGCCAATAAAAAGTTGTTCCGGTTTTTAAGGCAAAAGTCTCACTGATCGCCAGGTCGCCTACTGCAAAAGTATTTCTGACTGTTCTGCCCTCAGCATCTGTTGTGCTAAAATAGCATCTGTAACTTCCACCTGTATCCTCCACTTTCTTACAGATAATACCTGCGGCCGTATTGTATTGTTTTCCACCGATATAGGTTGAACGTTGGACCTGGATCTCTTCGACATTTAATTTCTTCCTGATATCCACGAAGTCAATATCCAGATGATAGTTTCCATCCGCATCCTGATAGATGCCAAAACCACTACCACCGGCAGCAAAGTTCTTCGATACCATATTCTTTAGCAAAGTGATCTCTTCAAGTGTAGCAGTACCTTTTACGTTGATACCTTCCAAAAAGGTCATCAGCTTTTGAACTGTTTCTGCTACATCCCGACGTAGATAGCGGTCATCATTATCATTTTTGCTACCAATAAGAACCAGTTTAAAATGTTTCTTACCGTCAGTTTCCGGTATGCTGTCATCTTTCTCCAACTTATAAATCGTCCCATCTTCCACCACGGAAATAATCTGCCCGGCATAAGGCACATACGCTACACTATCTGTATTACGTGCATATACAAGAGCGTGATTGTATGTATCCCATATATCTGTAGTATCAATAGGGTAATCATTCACTCTTTTGTATCGACCTGCAAAGCTGTCTCCTTTTATCTCCATAACTAATTCATTTTAAAGGTAAATTTGTCCGTCTCGGTACTTGCTGTGGTAGTGGTGAATATATACATGGTGTATTCTATTGCTGCCGACCCGTTAGCACCTTCCACGCTGATTTTTTTGGGATTGGCAGCCGAATCCAAATCCATAAAGTTGTATTGATACCTCTCTTCTAATGATACCTCCTTGATTGTTCCGGATGGTATGCAAATGACAAAGGTCCTATAATTGCTTATCGTGAATCCGTATGAACTACCGTCAAATAACCCACTTGCAGACAACGCACGTACCTGCGCTGACGTCGTAGGAATCGCACTGACCACCCCTGCAAACCATTTTCGATATACATTCACAGTGATAATATCAGTCAATGTCTTTTCGGGAAGTATGTCGCTGGAGGCATATACCACTGTCGCCTTATGTGTTTCCCGTTGGGTATAGGTACCCGACAGTGTCCGTACGGCTGTCTGAATGCCTTGGCTCTCTGTTGAGAAGACCAGCTTATTGTTTTCATTGTCATCATAGAAAGCTTTGGTCATCTCGCCCTGTCCGTTGCGGGTGGCGGTGTAGGTGATGCGTCCTTTTTTTGTGCCATATTCTACACTGTCAGAAGTTGATATACTATGGCTCAACTCTCCGCCCATGGGCTTGTACAGCATCTTGCGGAAAATGGTTTCCCAGGTTTGACCGGCAAGCAGGACGTCTTTTTTCTTGAAATAGCCGACATCGTTAGAGTTGACAACGATGTTCTTTTTCAACTTGTCCGAGACTTCGATTGAAGTGGAGGAACTGTTTCCGGAAGAAGGGTTACTGCCTGAAGACATCACATATTGCAACTGGGCCAAACTGGCATCCACCGTTCGCTTCCAGCCTTTGCCCACCATGTTGGTACATTCTATGGTGGCCATGCTCAGGTTGTCCAGCTTGCGCACAACTTTGGTGATTCGGGTATCACTGAACCCTTCGTTGAAGAACTTGTCGCTCAGCAAACGCACGTTTTGACCTAACTGTAACGGGATGTTGTTCTTGTCGATATAGGTGTAGTCCGTTTCGCCTCCATATTTAGACATGTCCTCGCTGTACTTTTCCAGATAGCTGTTGACGGCGGTTTCATACGCTGCTTCTGCTTCTTTCTCAAGCCCTGTGGGCAGACTGAAGTTCCAGGGAATATATTCATCTCCGGGGGCGGGGATAAGGTTTTTACCTGGTATCTGCTCTGTTTCCGAAGGGTAAGTGTTGATGATTTCCCACTCCATCGCCTTCGAATCGTATTTTACTTCGAACTCTCGTCCGGCAAGCTCGCCTGTCTGGAAGGTTATATGTTTGGCTAACCCGCCTATCTCAAAGTCGTTCGGGTCGAACGTCATACCGATGTCGTCGAAATAGTAGACTGTAATCTTCTTATCGTTTTCATCCGTTTTTTCCTCTTGGCGCACGGTGTGGACAGTGCCGCGATAGTGTGGATAGATATCTGCAAATGCGGCCTCTTCCACGTATTCGTAAAGCCCGTATCGGGTGTTTCTGTCCACATACTTAGCCCGGTTCGGGAGTTGCAGCCGGGAGAAACCATAGCGCTTGCGGTCGATGTTCCGGGTGCTGCCCAGCGGAAAGAGGCGGGTGAAAAACTTCACATCACTGCTGTTTTCTGATTGAGTCAGTGAGGTGAGCCCTTGCATATAGCCCAGTTCCACGCGGTCGCCACGTTCGCAACGAGTGAGGTTTATTTTGAAACCGTCCGTCCACCATTCAGCCTCGAAGGCATCTGATATCAGTGAGAGGGCGTCCCAGCAGGTTGTGTTGTTGTATTCAACGGTCTTCTTCGGGGCGTCAAGAACGTTTCCCATGCTCCATCGCTTTTCGCCGTACACACGGTTCATGTTGTCTATCCATCTCTGAAGGTGCATCGCGGGACTGTCGTCGAGGTAGAATTGTAATTCATATTGTCCGTCCGTCAGATTGAGGAACATCACCCGCTCCGCATCGTGTTCGGGGCCGTAGAGCTTAACCGTGTAGTTGTATTCTTGTGTAGACACCTGCTTGGGCTTGTACTCCTTGTTGATGCTGAACTTTACGCCTTTCAGCATCACGTAGTCGTTCACGTCCAGCGCTACGAAGAAGGGATGGGTGAAGGTGGCGGACACTGTGTTCTCCGCCATCAGCTCGGTGTTCCAAGTTGATGAGTCGGCGGTGTTCACGGTCAGTTTCAGCTTTCCGTTCTGGTTGTATATTTTCAGTTCCATACTCGTTTATTTGCTGTTTAAAGGTCAATAGCCTGATAAGGGTTTGGTTCTCTGAACTTCAGTTTCATCTTGCCGTACACTTTGTCTTCTACTGTAAGCGGGGAGGACATGTCGTGCGAGGTGGCACTCTTGAAATACATGCGGTATTGGGTACCCAGTTCGGGTAGGGCAAACACCAGCCATCCGCTTTTCAGGAAGTTGATGAAGGCGATGTAGTGGGTGTACCACTCTGCCGGGGTGTCTGCCAAGATGCCGAATTGTAAGGTTACGTCGCGTGCCTCGTAGTGAGGGGCGGGTAGGGAGTCGGGCAGGTTTTCGCCGTTCTGCTCGCGGAATGTCACTGCGGTGTAGGCTTTCATGGTGGGCACTTGCAGGAGGGCGTTGTAGTTATCGTGTCCTCCTGACTTGTCTTCGGCCAGAAAGGCGCGATATTCCTTATAGATGTCTTTACCATTGATGGTAAGTAATGATTCAAGTATTTCCATAATTATCCTTTTATTTTCATTCCGTCTCTTTCCAATCTGTTCACTATCTCGGCTATGTCTTTCAGGCAGCGGCAGTAGCCGGTATTTTCGGCAATGCTGCCCAGCAGGCCGATGGCTTCGTAAGAGTAGCGCGAGAGGTCGGCCATCTTCTCGTCCATGCTTATCACGTGGGTCTGGATGGAGAGGCCGATGCCTTCCAGTTTGCCGGCTGTTTCTTCGGTGACGGTGGTCACGGCACCGGTGTGTCCCGACTGTGATGAGCCTCCGGTATTATTTTCCGACTCCCAGCTGAAGGTTTCGGCCAGTCGGTCACGTTCGGCCAGCATGGCGTCGCTTATCTTCTGTTGCTCTTCACGCAGTTTTCTCACTTCTTCTTCGGTGAGGGTGCCGTCTTCGCCATACTTTGCCCAGTTATCGTAGAGGGATTTTATCTGCGAACTGTATTTAGTGGCAAGGACGGATTGCAAGATGGACTTGCGCAGATACTTTTCGAAGTTGTTGGCAAAGTCTTCGCTGCTGCTGTCCATGTTGTCCAGCAGGCTGAGGTAGCTGTCCTGGAAGCTGTCGAGCGAGACGCCCGTTAACTGTTCCTTGACCGAGGCGATGATTTCTTTTTCCGTGTCGCCGTATTGGATGATATTGTCCAGGTAGCCACGGAAGTCACCGTCCATTGCCGACCAGAGGCCGCTGTAGTTGGTCTTGATCCATTCCAGTTGTTTGCTGCTCATGTTAAGCATGTCTTCCATCTGGGTGAACTTCACGCCGCCCAATGACTGGGAAATGTCGCCTGCCACGTCGCGCCAGTTCTGACCCTCCCATTTATAGGAGCCTTTCCACATGCGATACCATAGGGAGTGGCTGCCTCCGCTGCTACCCGAACTCAGGCGGGATTTGGCCAGTTGCTTGGTGACTTCTTTCTCCGAATTTAGCAGTTGCAGTGCTTCGGATCCGGCTTGGGTAGCTTCAGCACCGTAAGACTCTTTGATGTAAGCTTTCTTCTTGTCGAGAAGCTGATCCCACACATCCATCAGGACATCGTACTTCTGCACCATGGCGTTGTAGCCGGAGTAGTCGGCGCCGAATGCACCCACCAGTCCGGAGGCAAGTCCCAGTGCGCCGCCGATAGCTGCTCCCCACGGGCCGCCTATGGAAGCTCCGGTAGATGCCATGGAGAGGGTGGAGTTGGCAACGCCGCTCACTTTCTGCATAGTTTCTCCGGCGGAACCGCCCATTTTGCTGATGGCGCCGCCCACTTCGCTGACGATGGCGGATGCGCCCTTGAAGCTTTCGAGGATGTTTTGGGTGGCGGCAAACTGCTTTTCAGTGTCGCTACCGGCATCTTTCAGGGCCTTGAAACCGTTGATGAGTCCCATGAAGGGGTTTTGCTTGTTCAGGGCGGCGCTCTGTTTCGTCATTGCAGCTATGATGCCTTTCGCATCTTCGGGCTTCAGTGACTTGGCGTAATCTTTGATGCTGTCGGGAAGTTGGATGTTCTTCTTGCCATCTACGTCTTCGAGATATTCCAGCAGTAGCCGAGCTTGGTCGATGGTTTGCTGTATGTAGCCGCTGGTGTGGGTACCGGCTTCTTCAAAGAGGCGTGTCCAGAGGTCCGACTTCTGGAGCATGCCTTTGTCCAGTGCATCTACGGCTTCATTTTCTTTTTTCTGCAAGGTGTCTTTTTCACCTTGGGTCTTGGCATCGGCTATGCGTTGCTGATAATCTGTTGTGATGGCAAGGCGTTTTTGTTCGTACGAGCCATATTCTTTGAGGTAATTGTTCTTTGCCTGTAGCTCTTCCTGCTGGCGGCGCTTCTCCATGTCGTCAAGTGCCTTCTGGTAGTTTGCGGCGGCGATGTTGCTTTGTTGTACCGCCTCGTTGTCCACATTGGATACTTGTTCGGGAGTGATATTTACGCCGTCCTTCTGTGCTTCTTCCAGTTTGGCTTGCCGTTCCTGACGTTGCTGCTCTATGCGGTCCATTTCTTTGTCGAAGGCTTCCCGGGCTAATGTTTCTTCGGTTTCATCACCTTCTTTCATAGCTGCCAAGAGCTTGTCTTGAATTTCTTTCCGGACTTTGAGGTCGTCGTCCGCTATCTTTTGCCGCCATTCGGCTTGCCGCTTCTGGCGTTCTTCTTCCTGCTTCTGTTTCGCTTCGGCGGATGCGTTGCTGTTTTCACTACTTCCGGTATTACTTTTCTTAGGGGAGAAATCGTCTATTCCGCTTTCTTTGCTGAGTTTTACCGACTCGTTATAGGCAGCTTCCGCCTGTTCCTTATAGGCGTCGCGTTTGGCTTTCGCAGCTTTCAGTGCTTCTTCTTTCTTCTCTTTGCCATTATTGCCAATCCATTTGGTATCGAAGTTATCTTCGGGTGTGAGTTCTATTTCGTTCACTTTGGCATCGGCATCCACTGCCTTGCTTACGAGACTTTGCGCTTTTGCCTGTAGATACAGCATCTGGATGTAGGCTTCGCCTTTCTGTGAGAGCACCTGATACCACTGTGCCAGGGTATCGTATTGCCCGAAGGTTTCGCCGTACTTATCGTTCAGTTCGTCAATCTTGGCTTTCTCCTGCTCCTTGGTTCCGTCAAAGTCTTTCAGGGAGTCTGTCAGCCTGTCCAGTTCCACGCGGGTTTGTAGCTTTATGGCGTTTGCCTGCCGTTCGGTTTCAGCTTGTTCGCGAGCTTTTTCGGCTGCTTTTTCCTGGTTGTCGATGTACTTGTCCCAGGCGGCAATGGCGGCTGTGATGCCAACCGATATCCCCAGTGTGAGGGTTCCCGTCAGTGCTTTGGCGGCCACGGTGGATATGTTGAGTGTTCGGGCCAGATAGGTGTTGGTGGCGGCAAGTGCTTTCTTGGCATTATCTACGATGACAAGGTTGAAGTAACTGTTCTTGGTCACGGTGTCGGCCACTTGCTGGGCTGCCGAGGTCATTTCGACGGCCGTTTTCAGTTTGGCTTGCACGTGAGTCAGATTGTCCGATTTGAGTCCCAGAAGGGAGGCGGCGCTATTGGTAGCCTTGATGGTAGCCGATAATCCGCTGAGAGCTTCTTCAGTGGCTTTGATATGCCTGCTACTGTCTGCCAACTTTTCCATTGATTTTCTGGCTTCATCAAGCGCTATTTTCTCTGTGAGATCATTGCGCTGTATTTGAGTTAAATTTACAGGGGCCATTAGTATTTTGAGATATGGGTTTGGAAAAATGCCACCGGATCTGTTGCTTCGGGGACCTTCTTCTGGTTTTTAATCATTTTCATCATATTGCGCCGTTGTTGTTCCTCGGGCGAAATGTAGCGTGGGGCATCCTGAGCCATGAGTAATAGCAAGGGGTAGGGCACTTGCCACAAGATGTAGCGCAGGCTCCAACCGGTTGCCGTGGCCACCTGCCATACTAAACCGAACGGGCTATGAGGGCCTTCTGTGTAGCCTTTTAACTCCCGCTTTCTGATGGGCTCAAACTCGGCTTCATCGGATTGATGAGTTCCACCGAGTTGATAATAGTCTGAAAAGACTGTGGGTTGAGCATGGTAAGTAACTGGAACATGGCCTCTTGTAGGAACAGGGGATGCACGCGCCAGCGAAGCCACCAGGCCACGAGGCGGTTGAGACATCGGCCCGCGAGCCTGCCACGAACGAGTGCGTAGGCCACTATGCGACTGATGATGACGCCATGCTGCTGCATGAGACGCATGTTTTGCTCGCAGTCATAGTCTTTTATTTCTGCGTAGGTGACGCCCATCGAGAGATAGAGGTTGGCTATGCGCATCAATCCGCCCAGTCCGGGGGTACGCATCACCACGTGCATGGGCCTGCGCTTGCGGGTGAGGTACTTGAATGGGCGGACAGGAATTGCCACACCCATGTCAAGTATCAGCGCCGACGCTTTCAGTTGTTCTTTCAGTCGGCTTTCCATCATTATCCTTCTGCTTCGGTTTGAGGAGGCACGATGCGGTAGCGGGCTTTTCCGGCTTCAGTCGGCTTGAGGCACTTCACCGTACAGTCGTAGCTCAATACGCCACTCATGTTGATGGAGTCCGCCAGTTCACCGCTGAGGCGGGCACGTGGAATTTCGATAGTGTGGCCACTGACGCACTCTACCTTGAAGGCGCCTTCCAGGTCTTTGAATCCTTCGGGTGCTTCGTAAGCACCGTCTACGCTGCTGATCGTGCCGCCAAACAAGTCTTTACACATTTCGGGAATCAACTGAATCAGCTTGAAGCCGAAAGCGATGGTGCTCGGAGTGCTCACCAATTCGTCCACCGGACCGTCGTGCACTTGTGCTGCGTAAACAGGAGTTGTCTGTTTTGCTTCGCCTTTGGGTTGCAAACCATCTTGGCTGACCCAGCCGATTTCTTTACCATTGAACATGACTTTACCTACACCGTAGATGAGGCCGTTGTTTTCTTTTACTGCCATAATTTTGTTTATTAATTTAAGATAATTAAAAAAGTCGCCGTTTAATCAATATAAGGAGGAGGGCGGCAACGGCTATCTGCCCTGTCCTTATCCAAAACCATTGCCATGCTGAGGGCTGGCGAATCACCTGTGGCGGCACTTGGCTGACCGTGGTTGCAGTCTGCCGGCTGACGCGGGAGAGTTCCCGGCTCAGGAGGATGACCTGGCGTGCGAGGCTGTCGCAGGTGGCTGTGGCCTGTATGGAGTCGCCCGTGAGGCGCTTCACGCTGACCGTGGCCTGCCCGCTGCGGAAGCTAAACCCTGTCCCCACTGGTATCGCCTTCAACGTCCCGGCCGGAAATGTTGTGGTGGCGATGCTTGGCGGCACGGGCTGCTGTATTAGCGCGTATCCGTCCACCCGGTGCAGTGTGTCGCCGAGGTAGCTCTGCTCCACTTTCAGTGGTGCCTTGCAACTCGATGCGCACAGGGCAATCAGTAGCCAGGCGGCAATCGCCTGCTTTCTCCACTGCCCGTCGCAGTTTGCCAAGTTCTTCTCTGATGGCATTGATCTCTTCTTTTAATGGTTCCACTATTTCGTCCATGACTATCTGCATGGCTTTCTTCACATTATCCAGTTCGTTGCTGCGCACGTTTGAATCGGCAGCCCGGACGTCGGCTTTGAGTTTCTCCACTTCCTGCAGGTAGCGTTGCTTGTCGGTGTACACCTTGAAGCCTCCTACGCCTATGATGGCGGTGAGCAACCCGCAGGCAAGTTTCGTATATTCCAGTGCATTCATATTTTCCGTCTTTTCTCTTATAATAATGCCCATCCGGCCTCTACGTCCGCCATAAGGGCGGGGGTGCCGTTCTCTACCAGCGAGATGGCGGCGGCCAGGGCGCACAGAGTGTCGTGATCGTCCGTGTCGGGCTGGTAGGTGGCGGGCACGTGCATGGTGGAACACACTCGGCTGATGTAGGCCGATGTGTTGTTTTCGTGCGGGGGGGCCCAGCGGCTGATGAAGTCGGCCACCGTGCGGCAACCGTGCAGGTGGCCGTAGTTGCGTAGCAGTTTGAGGAGGGCACGGTAGCCGTGGGCCATACTGGTGAATTGGCAGAATGAGCTGTCCTGTGAGGGGCGTATCTCACCTTGCCACGGAGTGGCGGAGAGGCGGATGTTGCCGGGGTTGTTGTTCCTTAGTCCACGGGTCATGACCGGCCTCCTTTCCCTGCTTCCCCGATGGGGGAGTTATGATGAATCCTTTTCTGTATCATATCGGTTGCGATTTTGTTGCTGCAAACATACGATGTAGGGTGGAGGGGTGCAAAATAGTGTGTAACGCTTTCCAAACATTGCGTAACGGTTGCAGTGTTGTGGGTAAGGGGTACACTGTTTTTTCCGTTTCAGGCGGGTATTGCCGTACTTCGCAGATGTCAAAAGTGAAATACTTATTTTTCAATTAAAAATCTCCTGATATGGAACAATTAATGAGTGACTTACTGCGGCAGATTGCCGAGAAGATGGGAAACCTCGTAGAGGTGGTGGACGAAGATTACGGGCAGCTTGATGCCCTGAAGAATGGGGAGCCGGTCTATCCGGTTGCTTTTCCGTGTGTATTAGTGGGTATTCCCGAAACGGTTTGGGGGAATCTTAAGGCCGACACGCAGCGTGGTGAACCTACGTTGAGCGTACGTTTGGCTTTCGACTGCGGAGTACAGCCGCCTGTCGACGAAAGCACGGCTGTGGAGCGTGCGACGCAGCGTTATCAGTTGGTGAAACGCCTGAACGACGCGGTACAAGGATGGGGCTTTGAAGGTTGCCGGTCGGCGGCGGTGCGTACCAAGAGTGTGCAGACGGTGGAACCGGGTAATGTCAAAGTGTACGAACAGCAATATGCTGTTATGGTCATCGAGAGAGAAGTCAGAACAGCGTGAGTTGAGCATCCAGTTCGCTTTGCCGGGCCTTGATGCGCGGGTCGGCACTGGCATTGATGATGTTGTAGAATGTCTTTTCGCAGATGGGATACACAGGCCAGATGTAGCGGCGCAGGATTTCGCGGTTCGACAATCCGCTACGTGCGTGTTCTTCGTATATACGCAGCACTTCCGTCACTCTATGCGCATAGCTCATTCCGATGATGTTACGTCTCTTTTTCATAATCTGAAAGTTGATGTTAATTTTGTCAGTTAGCTCTCTATTGCAAAGGTACCGGAAATGATGTACGCTTGCAAGAAGGAGGGGCAGGAAATTATCCGGTAGTAGTGGATGGAGACACTACTACCGGATTGTTTTTTTACCGGGTAGCTAATACCTGATTTTGTTCCTGCAATCCCAATTCAGACCTTGCCATCGTTCCGGATTGTCCCGCCAGGCTTGGGCGGGGTTGTCGTAGCATTGCAGTTCATCGGAGAAGATGTCGTGACGGCGGAGTTCCGAATTATACTCGGCATATCGCCTTTCATATTCCGTGCTTTCAATATCCGACGTGTGCACATACAGCCATTCGGCCAACTCTTCGATGTGCTCACTGCTCTTTTGTAACTTTACCTCCAGTCGACGGCGATAATCGGCATTATTGCCATAACGTTTCACAAATCCCATGATAAACCTCCTTTTCTATATAGTTAATCGTTCAAGTCTTCTCCATAATACTTGGCTGCCTCTTCAGGCCAGATATCAAAGTGACCCTTTGGACCGATGAAACGCCCCTTGGAATGTGCGCGGTATCCTTCCACATAAATCTTCAATGAGGCATCGAATGCCACCTTCCTGGCACTGCGCCCGTCCGGGTTTCGACCGCTGGCGTGACTGATGAAGATGAGTAATTTATTACGGTGTTGTTCGCGGAACTTGATGTATTGGGCATACGTCATCTGTGTATATTGAAAACTGTCTATCACTACGAAGTCGGGAGCCTTCTGGCGTTTCAGGCGCAGACTGAGTTCGTCCAGCGGTTCGGCATCCAACAACAGGAAGCGGCGGTTGACGTCCTGCATGTTATAGCGTTTCAGGGTGTTCTGCATCGTCAGGCAGGCACCTTCTTCCAGGCTGTCGTAGGCTACGCGACCGAAGCGGCACAATTCCTTGCAGAGCTGCATCACGAAAGAAGTCTTTCCATTTCCGGTATTGCCCCATACGAGCCATACACCCCGGCGTTCGGGAGTGCCGAAGGCATCATGCCATGCACCTTCGAAGGCAAGTGTGTTGAATTTCATATTCAGTACCTCGCGCACACCTTTGGCGTTGCGTACAAAGGTTTTCTTGCTGTTCTCTTCTTTGCTCATGTCCGTCCCTCTTCCATCCGTTTGGCTTCGAGGATGCGCTTGCAGGCATGCACCACACGCTTTACCCGTCGAAGGTCGTATTCGCCTTGTGCAGCTTCGCGCTGCACCCGCTTTATTTCGGTCATATCCGTCAGACCATTTGCCCGGCAGATGGCGTAGACATCTTGTTCGGTGACCACATTTATGTCGAAGAACTTGCGGCCGATGCGGCTGTGTATTTCCTTATATCCCTTCTTGTTGTAGCGCAGACCGTTCTCTATGCGTCGTTTGATGTAATTGGTGGAGAGGAAGACAATGCCGCTTTTGTTCTCCAGCCGGTTATAAATGCTGATGAAGTAGCTGAAAACGGAGTCAGTCAGTTTGTCGCCCTCGTCGAAGATGATGAGCGGGGTGTTGAGGAAGGTGATGAGGGAGATAGCGTAGTCCAGCGTGTCTCTCAGATTAGTCCCATCGGTGGGGGCACCCACTTGGCGGGCTATCTCCCGCACGAAATCGCTTTTCTTCATGTCCTCGCTGCAAAGGAGGTAGAAGACGTTGCGGTGTGCACGGCGGTACTCGATTGCGGCCGTGGTTTTACCGCAACCGGCATCGCCCACTATCCAGGTGGTATTTTTATAAGCTTGTGCATCGGTCATAGCAAAAGTTATGCGCGAAAAGGTGCTGCTCTCGGTCAGTGTCCAACGCTCAAGGTTATGGCCTATCTGTGCGGCTATCCGGCTGAACATGTCATCGCTGATGCTGGTGTACTTCGAATTGCAGATTTGTGATACTGTGGCGGTACTCACTCCGTTCAGACTCTCGCCGGCACGATTCTGCGAGGGGTAGTTACTGCAATACTCTATTAGGGCGTCGCGGATAGAGTCCTTATCCTGTTTGGTAAGTTCTTTCATGGCTTATATAATATATAAATGATTACTGAATGGGGGTAATTGTAAGAAAAAGATAATTCTACTATTACCGAATTCACGTTAATTATTAAAAAAACTTTGGTAGAAGTCCGCTTTCGTCAGTTGAGACGTTGCCTTGGTATATTCGCCTATGGAAGCGATTCCTTCAATCCTCTCTGTTTCAGCTTCTTCCTCTTTGTATGTTCCGGGCCCCATCCCTTCAGGGAATTCTACCGGTGGAATTAATCTCTCGTCAGCGTACTCTTCGCGGTAGTTTTCCATGCCTTTCTGAGAGATGCCTATGGGACGTGGTACCCTTAGTCGAACATAGGCCTCGCTTATGCACTCTTCCAGCATCAGTTCTTCGCAAGCAATGTGGTGGGCGGCGCGGGCACGTTCATTTTCGCGTATCTGGGCGAATAGGAGCGTGTTTTCCTCCGGTGTGCGGTCGGCTGTGGCGCGATGGATGACTATTTTCGGCGTGGCGGTGGCGGCATAAACCAGTCCGGAGGGAGTGCTCTGCCAAAGTTCTATAATCGTCATATCCTGTGGGTCGTAGCGATAATGGAAACTGTTGCCCACATTTTGGATGTGGAAGTTCATGTTCACCAGCCCGCTTTCGGTATACACCATGTAGCGGTATTGCTGGCGGTTCTGTTCGAAGATGAAGCCTTGTTTGCTGTATTTCACGCTATCTCGGCTGACGAGTTTGAAGAGTTCCTGCACCTCATAGGCGTCCAGCAGTTCGGCATTCGGACTGTTGAAGGTAGTGTACATCTCCATGCGGGTCATCCCGGTTTCCGAAGTAGGGTGTTCCATGTCGTTCCACTCCCGGCGGCAACGGATATACTGTTCTTTCATTTCTTCCAGTGTGGGTAATTGGGAAATGTTGGCCATCACGAGGTCGAGGTTGATGTGGCTGTTCGGTTTCACGGCGGTGATGTTCTGCCCGGTGAAGTTATACAGCTTGTGGAGCACCTGTTGCTGGAAACGTCCGAAGGCGCTCTCTATGCTCTTGGACTGGCCGTTGTGGGGCATGGTCGTCTTGTGCAGATGGCATATTTTACTGAAGAAAGCCTGTGCTTCAGGTTTCTTGTGCCCACCTTGGTTATCGGTCACAATTTCGTGCGGTTTCACTTTCCAGGTTTCCAGTGCCATGCGGTAGGCGTCGTATTGGGTGAGGAAATTCTCAGTCCCGAAAGCGTAGCCCAGAAAAACTTCCGTGCAGGCATCCATTACTTCATATACGTCGGTGGTGCGTGCCACCATGCGCTTCTGCTTTTTGTCATATGCCTTATAATAGAGGTTGAGCTTTGTACCATCGCCGTACCATAGCGTGTTCGGCATTTCCGGTAATTTGGTGTCGAACTGCGGCATGAACTCATTCTTAAAGGCCACTTCGCCGTGGACTGCAGCATACCACCACAGCTTAATATTGGTCTTGTAGAGGTAATTGTTCACAGTTTGCGGAGATTCAATCCGGTTCAGCCCTCTTATTTTCGCCTGCCGGTTGTACTCTTCAAATATCTGCATATCGGTGTATACCGGAAACTTGCTACGTTTCAGTTTCAGTAACAGACGTCCTTCGCGCATGCCTACTTTGCGGGCGGACTGGTTACCCGAATTTCCATTCACAAGTACCTGATAGCCATACTGTTTGTATGCATCGAATTTTTCCAACAGACGCGGTGTACTTCGAGGCAGTGTGTGCCCGTATCGCTGCCGCAGGTGCTCGCAAAGGGCGAGGAGAGTGTTGCGCACCAGTTTCTTGTTCCTAAATCCGCAAGTACTGTGCCGACAGGTCATATCCGCTTCTTTGGCCTTCATGGCATTCAATACTTTAGCATTCAGTGTATATTCCGCCTGCCGTTCCAGTGTGATTTTCGGCGTGTACCTTTTAAAGAATTCCACAGCTTTGCTGTCACTGTTCAAGCGCTCGTTCATGGAGAGCTGTGGTTGTATGAACTGTTCTTTGGCCCGTGGATTTCTTGCGTCATAAGCGGCACGGATGGCTTCCGGCAGACTTTCGTAGGCAATTTGCGCCTTCCGACCGTTTCCTCCTCTTCTGAGTACGCGGAACTTCCCGTCACGAACATGTTTTTTGTAATTCGCCCGACTCATTATTCCGCTTCCTACAAGCTCGTCAAACGTCACACACGGTATTTTTCCAAACATTTCCATAGTCAGAAATTTTATTTTTCAAGAGTTCTTATTCATGAAATATTCAATATCGAACCAAGCGTACACTCCCGGCAAGTGTATCGCCTTTCGTTCATCGTCCGTTTCTTCTTCCATATCGAAGCAGATTTCATTATTCTCTATATGCATCAGGCAGTCATATTGCTGTAACAATGCAGCCAGATCTGCGAGAAATACCCGCTCTTTACCTGTCAGTTTCCTGTCCATATCACAATTCTTTCGTTACCACCGCCTTTACGGTTTCTCCTTTCGCATTTAGTATCCTGACTATTTGTGGGGTCTTTCCCTCATCACTCAGCAGCTTCGCGCCAAGTTGTGTCAGTGCCACATGTCTCATGCGTGCCGCTTCCAAACTATTCCGTTTGAAACTCATCGCCAGGCTGACGGTAGGTCTGCTCACTTTAAACACCTTCATAAGGTGAGTATAAGCTTCACCTTTTTTTTTCGGATTTTCCCATTCTATTTTCTTCATACTATCAATGGTTTAATTGTTTGTTCGTCATCATTCTTTCTTGCTATGAGGTCATTTCTTTTTCTCCCATGGCAAGTATTTTGCATCAACCGCCCTTTTTCTTTTTCATATTCCACTCTTGGGTTATTGTTTTTATGCGCCTTTTTTTGTTTCTTTGTGCGTTGTAAACGTTTAACCTGATGCAAAGGTATACAGTATTCTGTACCAAACAAAGGGGAATGATAATTATTTTTACAGTAAACTGTATTTTTATATGCTAAATGAGCTCTCTGTGCGTTTTCTGAAGGTATTGGAATTCCTAATTGATAAAAAATATGTGTCTGATAATAAAGATTTTGCATCAAAAATATCAGTCAGCGCTTCTTTGATTACGGAAATTTCAAAAGGAAGGAGTAATGTTGGATTGACGGCTATCCAAAACACTGTATTAACATTCCCTATTGATTCGGATTGGCTCCTCACTGGCCGTGGCTGTATGTTTCGTGATAGTGAAGAGACAGGAGATGCATCAGGTTCTCTTCAGACAGACTTCTTATCCGCACCTGAAAGTGCTTCTTTTTTATATAGGATGTATAAAGAGAAGGACGATGAGAACAAATCCCTTATAGAAGAGCTTGGTGGTTTGAAAGAACGTCTCCGACATTTTGAATCCGAGCTATTGCAATATGAGTCACAACCGGAAAAGTATAAGGAGCGTCATTCGGTTTTAGCCTCGTCGGAGACTGTGATACCTGCTACTATAAAGTAACACTTTGCAGCCGACTCCGACTCTGCCGCTTCTGCTATTGTCTTTTTGAACAGATTGTGGATTCATGTGATAATTAATCTGCATACCTTGTGGCGCACACATTTTCATCACAATAATACCATCTAAAACGTATATTGTGGCTCAAAATCAGTCAATTATATTAATTTTATAGTCTTATTCTTTCTCTTGTTGTGCTGTATTATCCCCCTGCAAAAGTCCATTTAAAGCGTTTAAAGATACTGTGTCGAAAGAAATATCACTTCAAGAAGACTCTGCTTTTAATGGTAAAAAAGTATCCCCAACCTTCATCTTGGTAATTGATCGAGACATAATTGTCTTCCCAACTAAGTATCCCCAACGGTATCCTCAACTCCTCATTTAACACTTATGGCATTTTGCATCCTTATCCTTCTTTTGCTTATTTCTGTATTTAGCGATAACAATGTAGTCTGGTGCAACCATTCGATTTGATTTCATTCGTAAGAGACTGTCCTGTTTAACTTGTTGATTATTAGCTGATATTTGTGCTTTTCTCTCTCTTGAGTTTATATACAGAATGTTTTATTTCTTTTATATGGCACATAGGATAGAAGAATAATGGAGAAAGAGGGGTTTACCACCCCTCTTTCTCCACTTCAAAGCACGGACACTCCTTCGTCCACTCCATCGGTTCCACCTCCCCGTTTCCATTTACATCCGGACTCAAATCCCGATGTCCCACCACCCGTGCCTCCGGATAGTCCATCATCAATGCCCGCATCAGTACCCGCAACGAATGTCGTTGCCATTCCGTCCGGGTGTCCTTTGCCAGTCCGTGACTGTCCAATCCACCCTCGTAGCAGATGCCAATCGAGTGAGCATTGTACCCACGCGCGTGGGCGCCAACCCTCTCGACCGCGCGTGTGGACTTGATGTCACCGTTACGGCGAACGTAGAAATGATAGCCAATGCCATCAAAGCCACGGAGGCGGTGGGCGGTGTCCAAGTCGTGCTCGGTAAAGGGATGGTCCTCACGGGTGGCACTACAATGGATGACGATTAAATCAATCCTTCTCATACAGATCACATATTCATCGCATTGGCACTAAAAGCACCTATTATAGCCGAAGCCACTGCGATAATTACTTTCAAAATCTTGTCCCAAGTCGTTTTCTTCATAAGAGAGTTTTTTTAGTGATTAGCGATTAGTGATAAATGATAAGCAGGCTGCGCAGCCTTTAATTTTTAATTCTTTAATTTTTAATTTCCAAGGCCGGAGGCTTTGGATCTTATCCCAGCGGATCACCTTCAATTCCGCCATCACCTCCGGAATTTCCGCCACCGGAATTTCCACCGGACGAGCTGCCGTCTTCGGACACTAATTCGAAGGTGATATTATTCGCACCCCCTCTGGTACTGGCATTGCTGTCGTTCACCAGACGCAAGGTGTTGGCCACCTTGAAGCGAATATTTACACGTTCAATATTCTTCACCGTACAGTCCTTCGCCACTTCGGTGGCGCGACATTTAAAGGTGGTGTGGAAAATCCCGAAACCGTCCAGGCGGACACTGTTACCGTCGGTCATCACTTGGCGCATCTGGCGCACGATGGCTTTACCGACGTGTACCACGTCTTCAGCCGACATTCCGCCCAGGGCTTCAATGTCCTGTGCGATGCGTTCAAGGTCGAAGATTTTTGCATCTTTCGATTTGCGCTTCAAGGTAAACACCATTGGAGAATCTGCATCTCCGATTTTTTTGTGGCGCTGTGTGCGCACTACTAAAGCGTTTGACATGTTGAGTAATGTTTTAATCGTTAATAATTAATTTTTCAACGTTGATGCAACAAAGATACAGCATGAGGCAAGGGAGGAGGGACGTTAAGGGACGCTACAGGACGTTACGGGAGAATAAGGGACGATAAAGGACCATAGAGTGTGGAAAAAAACGGGGAACCCTAAGGTTCCCCGAAAACATTGACGATGAGTTGTACTTGTGCAGGCGTATAATGCCTGCTACCGCGCTTCATACCCGTGGCCAGCAAACGTTGTTCCAGTCCCGGAGCTGTGCGTATCCACTCGTTGAATTGTTTGACAGCGGTATGCTGGCACACCCCGCGAATGTAGCACATAGCCAGTTCGCCTTTTCCGTAAGTACGTATCGGGAAGTGGGCGTCAAGGTTTGAATCATCTTCTTCTTTCATGCGTTAAAGTTTAGGTTATTTACTGTTTTAAAATATGTACAAATATACTGATTTTTAATCGAATAAACAACCTTGATCGGGGTTGTTTTTTAACCAATTTTCGTTATCGAATTTGGTGTTTATCGGTCCCGGCTTGTCGCCGTCCGGTCCATGCACAATATCTTCCTCGCAAGGCCAGTAGCGTCCGTTGATGCGGTTGTAGACAAACTTCGCATGCGTATAACCGCTACCCAAGTGCTTGAAACGGACTTTGTCAATGTAGACGGTGACGAGTTGCTTGGCATCGTCGCGACTCACGCAGAGACAGTAGTCGGACATATTTCCGAAGTTGGCCGAACCGTTGATGTCGTTCATCTCCACCCGGCGCAGTTCTCCGGTGGCGGTGTTGCGGTTCATCTTGCGCGGGTGCGCCACGAGAATGACCAGGCATTTATGTTGTGCGGCGAAACGCCCCAGCTTGCCCAGCAGCGAAGTGATGTACATCAGTTCTGTCTGTCCCGGTTCCAATTGCTGGTCCAGGCGGTTCAGCGGGTCGATGACGAGGATGCGCACTCCGCGGCGGTACACCAGTTGGCGGGCTTTCTCCAGGATATGGTCGATGGTACAGGCCTCGGTGCCCGGCAAGATGTGCGTCACGTTGGCTGCCAGCCAGTTCACAGCGTGGTTGTATAACTCTTCCGTCATGCCCGGACTGGTGCCGAATTGCAGTCCTGTCAACTTTTCAATCAACTTGGCATGATGATAATTGACCGGCGAGTTTTCGGGGCTGAAGTAGGCTATCTTCCACTCATGGCGCAGGCAGAGACGCAAGACAAGTTCGTCGACAAATTCGGATTTCCCGTGTCCCGGCATTCCCGATACCACTACGTTCCGCCCGGTCTCGAAAGTGCAGTTCGCATCAAAGTTTTCCCAACCCGTATCGGCACCGCGGCACAGTCCGTTTTCGAAGAGCGTACGCAGGTCTTCCCGGTAATCCTCGGCGGTGAATACGCCTTCCAGCGGGATCTCTTCGGCTTGTGCCAGAGTGATGAGGAGACTTTGAGCGCCATAAAGAACTAAATGTTCATTGGCGTCCTTGCATCCGGGGCCGAAGTGTACCAGACGGCAACGTTCCGCTCCCAGGCGGCGAACGAGTTCATGACGTAGCGATTGTCCGGCTCCGTCCTCGTCGGCAGCGATGTAAATTACCTTCTTTGGTTCGAAGTGCGTCTCCACAAACCTGTCCATCCATGTGAGGTTGCTCTGCGCACCGGCAGGTACGGAGATGACGTCTTTCCGTCCGGCAGTCATGAAGGCGCAGGCATCAAATTCACCTTCGGTGATGATGCACTCCGGAGTGTCGGCAATGGCGTCGATATTGTAGGGAATGAGTTCGGCGCCGGTCACCATTTTGAAGTGTTTCAGTGCGCTGCGGTATTTGGTGTTGATGAGTACACCGTTCTCGAAGTAATTGAAGCAGAGGCAATTCTCTATTTCATTGCTACCCGGTAGTTTGATGCATTCTTCAGTGATGCGCAGTTCGGCGAGCAGATGCTGGGCAAGACAGCGTTTTTGCGTCCAGTATTTTTCCAGCTTTTCACTCAACTTTGCTTTTGCGGGGTCAAATGTGGGGCGACGGAAGTGCGAGGGCAGTTGGCTGGCTTTCCGGCGTTGTTCCTGGCGTTGTTGACGTTGGCGTTCTTCGGCATCGTCGGGCACGTAGAGTTTGTAGCCACAGTGATGGCAGTAGCATACTCCTTCGCTCAGGTTGACGGAGAGCGATTTGTCTCCTTTGTGTCCGCGGGTGTCGTTGCACTGGGGGCAGATGGTTTTGATTTTGCCGCTGTTGCGGCCTTTGGTGTCGATTCCGTACTGGTGAAAGTTTCTCATTTTCAGTCGAATTGTTTTTAAGTTTATTTTTGATGAATGTTTTCTAATGCCACAGCTTAACGCCCGCGATGCCACATCTCGCGGGTGCCGATGCCACACTTGGACGACCGTGAAGTGTGGCATTGCGGGCGTTGAAGTGTGGTATTTACCCTGCTCAGGTGTGGCGTTTGGGGTGCTTAGGTGTAGCGTTTTGTGAGCTCCACGAATGCGTTGCTTCGTTCCAGAAAGCAGTTGCATCCGGTCGGGGCGGGGCATCATCGGGAATGGGGCAGCCCAGATAGGTGCGTCGGCCGTTGACGAGCTGTTCGTAGCGATGAGGGTCGGGTGGGGCGGCGGACTGCTGCCGGGCGTCGATGGCAAGCAGAGCTGCATACAGGGTTTGCGAGGTGCGCGGCTCTTTGGTATAGTTGTTGAAGTAGTTGCGGGCTTCTTCCCGGCTGTCTATGTTTTTTTCTTTCCCGTGGAGGAGCACATGTTCTTCAAATATTTCCAGAGCCTCTTTGAATCGCCTGTTCAACAAAGAACTGAAGTTGCTTGTCATGCAGACTCTGTCCTTCCATTCGCTGTCTTGTGCAAGGTTGGCTATCAACTCCCGCCAAGGACGGAAAGGCGGCATGGTATTTTGCGCAACTTGTACTTCTCCGTCGTCGTCGTTCTTTTTGACGACGAAGTCGTTTTTTCTATTCTCATCTTCTCTGCTCTTCTCTTTTCTACTCTTATCTTCTCTTACGTGCGCGAGGGTTAGTTTTCTGTATTCATTGCTGATATACTGGTTGTTATCGTTGTTTTGAACCTCTTCGTTTTTATCAAGAGTTTCCATGTTGTTTGGTAGTTCTCTATTAGTTTCTTGCGAATTGTCTGGCAATTCCGGTGCAGTTTCCGAGCTGTTTTTGGCAGGTGAGTTGTAGTTGATGGTTGACTCGAACTCCTTTCCTTTTATAACGAAAAGCTTGTAGTTCCGGATGATTTTTTCCATGTATGCTTTTCCGAATCCCTTTCTCTTCATGGTGTTCAGTTGCTGGAAAGAGAGTTTTCCATCTGGTTGGATGTGAAGGGTTTCGATGATATACAAATACGTTCCGTATCCTCTTCCGCCTTCATGGTCAATGAGTGCGGATAACCTTTTGTCGTTCGACAGGTCGTTTGGGTGTTTAAACCATGCAAATTTTTTCATGTTTAATGAGTTGGTTAATTTTTAGTTTTTATTCAGGAAGGATAGAAGGGCTTCATAGTGTGGGGGAAAGCTGTTCGGCAGTTGTATCGTTCTTAAATATGGTGCGAAATTACATATTATTATTGATGTATAAAAACGTACAAATGTAGGGTTAATGAATGACTAACAGGCTCTGTTGTAGTTGTCGGGGCTTTTTAAAATTCATTATGGAGTATAATCCCTACAGAACTGTTTTTGCGCATTTTTTTTCAAATAAAATAAATGGAGGAGCTCTTCTTGCCGGTAGGTTTATGTGGTTGTGTATCATAATCTTTTGTGTTACACAACTTTACTGGTTATTACTCGTCTTGTGTTCACCAATTTCTCTTGTGCTTCTGCGAATGTGTCCTAACATTCGTTTTTCACTGTCAGAGAGATGCTTCTTGTCTTTGTCTGCCAACAGATAAGGAATAACTTCTGAGATAATTTCCAACTGGTCCAGTAACGGATTCTTCTTGTGTTTTGCTTCGCATTCAAAGCGAAGTTCTTCTCTGCCTTCTATGCAGAGAGTTAAAGTACATTTTTATTCATAATAAAACGATATAAAAAAGTGCAAAGATAGTGTTTTCCGGTTAGAATATCTTGAATTTCAGATGTTTTTTAGTAAGCTACAATTTTGAAGTGATAAGTCCTCGGAGTGTACCGTGGAGAACAGATCTTGTTAACCGGCATTTGCCATGAAGCAGATACATTACAGCTTTCTTGGGAGCGGCGATGAGGGAGAGATAGAGGCATGACAGGATTTTTCCAGTTCCCTGTACGTTTCGGCGTGCATAGAGGATACGCGCGCGCGATAAGTAAAACTCTCTTAATGGGCTCCCTTTCCGGGCTGTCATACTTTCTTTGTGGTAGACTATGGCGGCCGGCTCATACCACAGTTTGTATCCGGCGCGATGCATGCGGGCCGACCAGTCGAGTTCTTCATAAAAGAGGAAGTAAATTTCCGTCATGGGACCTACTTGCTGCAGAACTTGACGCGATACCATCATGGCGGCACCATGCAGTGAGGCTGTTTCGCGTGCCATCCGATAGCAGGGTTGGTCTTTTTCGTTGAACCCTATGGCTGCATTTCGCAGTGTGGTGGGACTGAGGGGGGTGAAGCCTGCATATTGCAACGTATCGGGTGCATAGCTGAATTTCAGCATGGGGGAGACACCACCGTTCATTTTATCGGCTTCCAGCCGTCTCACCAGTGCTTCCAGTATGGGTTCTTGTATCAGTGTGTCGTTATTGAGAAAGAAGAGGTATTCTCCTTGGGCTACCTTCAGGCCTGCGTTGTTGCCTCCGGCAAATCCGGTGTTGGTATTTTGTACAACCTTTATTTCCGGATATCGCTTTTTGATTTCTTCGCCTTCGGGAGCGCGCGAACCATTATCTACCACTATGATTTCATAGGGATAGGTTTCATACTTGCGGAATGAATCTATCATTTCGCAGGTATCGGCAAGGCCGTTGTAATTGACGGTGATGATGGAGACCATAACTCTTCTTATTTTCTTTTCAACCAGAATACTGCCCAGTTTCTAAAGGTGATATACTTACCGATAGCTAAACGCCGGAAACGGCAGGCTGTTTCTATTTTTTCTAAAAAAGTCATTCTGTGTCCTGCCCATATCACATCGTTCAAAGTTTGAAACAGATATTTGTTGATGACGGATGCCCATTCAGGATGCTGTGGCAGCAAATTGCATATTTCGGTGAAAGCAGCCGTATACCCTTCTATATTTCGCATACTGAAGCGTTGCGTCATGATAGAACCGCTTCGTATCCTCCTTTTAAAAAATGGCTGTGGAATGTAGCGTATGCGTTCCGCATACAAATATATTTGTAAGGCGAAAGGATGATCTTCATGGATAGTTCCGGGAGGGAATCTTTTAAAAAACTTATTTAGAAACTGGCGATTAACAAAGCATAGCCAAACGGGAGTTCTAAACAGCTGATTGTCTAACTCATAATTCAGCAGGTCTATTCCCTTCCATACGTTTTCATCAATTTTTTCTTTCCGGTTGTAGTCCGGAATGTTTTCAGTTCTTGCAGAGTCAAGGATGGGTTCAGCATCGAAAAACACGAAGTCTAAATTGTCCTTCTCACAAGTCTGGTAACATTGTTGCAATGCATTTCGATCCAGGAGATCATCACTGTCCATGAAATATATATATTTTCCTGTGGCATGTTTCATGGCTTGATTCCGTGCAACGGATAGTCCTTGGTTGGGTTGTGTATGATATTGAATCCGTGAGTCCTTTGTCGCGTATTCTTCAATGATCTTCATACTGCCATCTGTGGAACCATCATTGAGCAGGATGATTTCCTGTTCTTCCAATGTCTGGGTACATATACTGTTTAATGTTTCACGCAGGTAGTCGCCTGTATTGTATACAGGTATTATGACGGAAACTTTTGGGGATGGATTGCTATTTTTGATGCAATGATTCATTCCTTTGGTTGTTTGATACTTACAAAGGTAGTAAAAATATTATTTAAAGTGATAGCTAATAGTTGTATTTTTTGATTTAATAGTGTATCTTTGTTATATATGCATCATTCTTTGATGTTTTTAGTCTTAATTCTGAATTAAACATTAAATGTATCATTATGAAACTGAGCATTATAATTCCGGTATATAATACAGAAAAGTATCTCGATAAATGTCTTGGCAGCATCTTGGCTCAAGACGAAAAAGACTTAGAAATTATTTTAGTTGACGATGGCTCAAAAGACTCCTCATCTGAAATATGTAGTAATTATGAATTGAAATACGATTTTATCCAATGCATTCATATTGATAATTCTGGTCCTGCTACAGCTAAGAATAAAGGGTATGAACTGGCTCAAGGAGAATATATTTCATTTATAGATAGTGATGATGAACTTAACCCCAAAATGTATGCTTTGCTACTTGACAATGCGATGCACAATGATGCAGATGTAGCTTGTTGTTCTTATCTGCAAATCGATGAAGTTGGGAATAAATCTCATGAAGGTTGTACTGGTAGAGATTTTGTTTTAAATCAAGAAGAGGGATTAAGACATTTATTGGAAAAAAACATGATCTATTCTCAGTGTTGGACAAAAATTTATAAGAAAAGCCTTTTGGATAGATATCATATTCGTTTTATTGATGGACTTAAGACCGAAGAAGATTTTATTTTCAACCTAGAGGTCTTTATGAAAAGTAATGTGGTGACAATTGTTGATAAACCGCTCTATATATACACTCATAGGACATCTTCTTTATCACGGGAATATTATATATCTCATATACAGAATTTTCTTTGTAATATGACCTTTCGATTAAAATTAACTAATGATAAAGTAAAAGAATCTTTTCCTGCTTTGAATGAAATTTGCACAGTTCACTGTCTTCAATACTACAATTTAATGATAGGGAGAGCTGCTATGTTTGAATATAAGGATACTTTGCCTTATTATTTACAAGCGTTTGAATACATTAATTCTCACAAGAGAGCATTGATAAAATACCATGGAAAATGTGGATTGAGTATGATTGGAGCCTTGTTTTTTATAGTATTGTCTCCTAAATATTACTTTAAATATAGGAAAACTAAAATAAAATTATAATATTTTTTATAAGTGTCCACTTTTAGTGAACACTTATGGTATACCTTTTTTATTCTATTTTCTTGCTAAATACCTTTTAACTGTTTGTATTCGTCTAATGAAAGAAGTTTTTTACGAGGAGTAAATTTCTTCAGTTCATATTTTATGAGATATCCGATGCCTTTTATTAGCTTCCCGAATTCTTTAAAAAAATTACTTCGTGGGAAAATTTTTTCTACCATTTCTCTCGTCCATGGTTGAGTGAAGAATGAACGATAGTATTCATCTGTTGGATTAACAATAAAATCTATATCGTCTTTCCACTCATATCGGTTAGTTGTCAGTTGTGGATCTGACATTTGAAGAATCTTATAAGTCAATGATTGATAAGGCAGATAATTTAGAAATAACATTCCATAGTCATGCCCATAATCCGGCATCTTACTTTTTTCAAAAAGCACCAGTTTTCCATCAATAGCTAATATTACCCATTTGTGGGATTTTTTTGGATGCAAAAATTCACCTAGAAAGCTGGGAGTTTCCATATATCCGCGTTTGGCAACACGGCAATGTTCTTTTATGAACTGTGTGGGATCATTTACATGTTCAAGGGTTTGGTTACATATTATATAATCGAACTCTTTATCTTTAAAAGGGAGATGCTCTCCATCAGCATTTATAAAGATTTGATGCGGATATATTTTTACGTCTCCACATCTATGGAGATTGCTGTCAATATATCTTTCTACAATGACATTGGCGCGATAAGTCGGATTATGACCGGAGCCTACTTCAACAACTTTATCTCTTCTGCGAATTTTTAAGTCATATTGACTATACGGAGTAGCTGTTTTCATTTACAATTTATTGCTTATAGTTTATAATTCAGAATTAATTGTCTGTCTTTTTTGAATCACTTCTTCATGTACTTTTTTCATTTGTTCATCCCATGACAGGTGTTGAATGGATGCTCTAATATCACTTGGTGGCATTGACATCGAATGAAAAAAATCAATTATTTGTGTAATATTTACGTGACTTTCATTTGCTGGAATTTTCAATACGTATGGCATGTGATCGAAATCGTCATCTGTTTCAGAGTAGGTGAATGCAAATCCACGTGCTGCATATTCTCTGTTTTTTAGAGTTTTAATATTATATATACCACTTCGATGACGTCCCAGGCTGCCAATAGCAAAGTCCGCATGATTAAAAAGCCTATTCAATTCTTCTCCGTGGAGTGCCCCATACAAAATGACGTATGGTTCTAATTCATATTCTTTGATAGGAGTCATTATTTCATCTCGTTCACGTTTTCCGCTAAAATTGCCTACGAGGTGAAAGTATACCTTGTATTTAGGATGATTGTCGTAATATTCTCCCAAACCTCTGATTAGGCGATCGAATCCATGCCAGAAGTGTATTTCGGCAACACCTATCAAATGAAGTTCACGGCTTGTGTCATTGGTTTTGTTTCGTAAAGGGATGTTGCTGAAATCTATGCCATTGGAAAGTTGTATAGTACGCTGACCGAAAATTTCCGTGTCATTTGAATAGGTGACAATAGCATCAATATACTTGCTGAATGTATGACGGAATAACTTGTCCGTATATAATTCTATTTTTTCTGTAATTGAGGAATATTCTTGATCATAGGGGTATGTTGGTATCTCTAAGAATATTATCACTCCATGTTTTTTTAGCATTTTCACCAAATGTATGGTAAAAGGATTGGCATTGTGATAAGAGCGAATATAAACGAATGGAATATTCTTTTCTATAATATAGTGGATGATAGCATGAAACGATACCCGTTTCTTGAGTTTAGCAATCATTCCTTTACCTAGGCTCTCCAATACCGAGTTGTCAATCATCCATTGTCTTTGTCCATCCGGCATCACTTCATAATGGCAAGTATGGACATTCATTCCGCATTTTTCAAGAGCTGATATCTGATATCTTATTTTTTTACTGATACCATTGTACTCTTGAAAACCATAAAAGACTAAAAATAGAGTTTCCATAAGCGTATGATAGCTTTTATAAATGTAACGATTGGTATATTTCTACACATTCATCTGCCGTTTTCTTCCACGAAAACAAACTGGCTCGAGCTATCCCATATTCTTTTTGTCTTTGGTATAACACACTATCAGTCTCCAGTTTCAATATAGCATTTGATATTTCTTCCGGTTTATAGGGATCGACAGACATGGCGCCTCCTCCGGCAACTTCGGGCATGGCTGAAGTATTGCCTATAATAATAGGGGTTCCGCAAGCCATGGCTTCAATCATCGGAATACCAAAACTTTCGCGGAGCGAAGGATAAAGAAAGGCGAAAGCGGCATTATAGAGCGTTGCCAAATCTTTATTGGCAATGTATCCCGGATAATAGAGGTAGGATTTGATTCCCACTATTTTTTCCTGATTTAATAGATGGTCGATATAATCTTCTTTCAGGTCTGCAATGAGTAGCGGACGTTTAACTTCAGATTGTTGCAAATAAAGGCTGTACGCTTTTAAAGTTCGCGCAGCGTTTTTCTTTGGGTCGGTATTACCCAAAAAGAATAGAAAATCATTATGGGGAATATACTTTTGAACAATGTCTAAATCTATTGCAGTTTGCTGGGTAAAATGGGTACTGTAGCCATTGTAAATAGCTGTAATATGTTCGGATGGAATATTCAAGGCTTGGCGTATGCGGTCACATTCAAACTGTGATACCGTGATAATCTTCTTACATTTTTTAAGGATACGAGGAACTACTAAGCGACGATAATGCCAGCCCATCTCTTGATAAAGAGATGGACTGCGATGTTGTCTGGGTTCCAGATATATAATATCATGAAGAGTTAACACAAGAGGAACAGGGCATCTTAAAGGAGCCGTATTCGAAGTGCAATGCAATAAATCGACGCCTAAACGCTTCACTATGCGTGGAAGAGCCACTTGTTCCCAAAGTGGATAAGTTGAACTTTTCAACTCTATTATGGAAAGATTGGGAGACTCTTTTAAGCAGCGATCTTCTCCTGGAGCAACGATAACGAAATACTGGTTGCCGTCATTCCTTTTCTGCAATTCACGAATGGTTTCCAGTGCAACGAAATCCATACCGTGTTTGTTTGGACGAAAGATGCGTTGGGCTTCAATAGCTATCTTCAGTCCTTCTTTCTGTTTTTTTTTTCTTCTGTTTCTTCTGTTTTTACTTTTTTCTCTTTCTTCTTAGTTTTCTTGAATTGGAAGAATCTTGTAAAATGGCTGAATACAGATGCAAATACAAGGATAGGTAAAGCCCATATTGAATGTTTGAAACGTTTGTTTACTTCTCCATCGGGCAATGCCATTAAGAATGTTATAGCGATAACAGTTAAAAGAGCATACCATTTAAAGCTGAGTGACCAATCGAGCAGTGTAATACCAATAGCACAACATACAATAAGGGCAATTAGTAGAAAACGCGAAGGCATCAGCCATTGGAAAAGCTTAAGGGAATAGTCCCATTGGCCTCTCAGTAAAGTTATTGGCAATTTTTTTAGTGCAAAAATTGTACTACTATATTGTGAACGGAGCCAACCGATACGTTGCGCTTCGTAGCCATCAGCACTCTCTTCTTTCTTACTGTAGCATACTACTTCTTCCATATACTCAGTGAAAATATTTTGTTTCAACAGTGCTGTTTCCATTGATTTACTCAAATCGGATCCTTTTAAATTGGGAGCTAATTCATGGAACATTGAAAAGTCAAATGCCATAGCGGATCCAATTAAAGCAGATGAGAACCCCATACGGGTGTGTGCTTTACGGAAAATGTTATTATTGATTTCTTCACTGGTGGCATTTAGTACAGCAATACTGGTAGTCAGATTTTCTGTCATACGATGAGCCTGAATGGCGTCACATCCAGAATAATAGGCGTTATTAAAGAGACTCAAGGCATTAGGGACAATCCGATTGTCAGAGTTGAAAATAACTACCATGTCGTACTCTGCAGGAGAATAACGCTCCATTACTTGCTGAATAGCATAAACCTTGGTACATTGCTCCTTATCGGGGACAACGATGTTGACAGGCATTTGAAGCAAAGTTACGAGATCCTCCTCTGGTAATTGGGTCGCTGCAACAGCTACATCGTACTTATTACGCGGATAAATTTGGGAATCCAGAAAGTGATTGATAGAATTTATCACTTCTTTGCCATTACGCAATACTGTGAAAAGTACGAGGAAACGGTGTGTGACTTTGGCAGGTGGATAAGGGTTTTTATACTTACCAAGCGAGAACAGTGCACAAATGAAGAGATACAACACCGGGATGCATAATAACAAAAATAAGACAGCATCGGCAATCTGCAAAGCGTTATTATTCTCATCCATCCACCAGTCGGGATTGAATATGGAAAAAATATCATTCATAGTGATTATTGCTTTATTTTAATTAATTTCTGTTGAGTAATTTGTTTATCTATATAGGGGCCATTCAACACGAATGCAAGTGAAGCGACTATGACGAAATTCGTAGGCGGTTGTCCCATACCTTCTCCGACATAACCGTTGAGCCATACGCCGAAGACACCACACAAAAGAGCTGCAAGCGTATGGAGGAGTACCCGGTTGCGTATACGAAACATGATGATATAACAACACCTGATTAAGACTATGGTATAAATGGTTATGTAAAGTATCAGACCGAAGATACCTGTCTGCATCCATAATTTCACATAATAAGAGTCAGGTGGAATGAAATCTTCTCTGATAAGTTCCCCTTCGGGAGTCCTTACTGTTCTGGGAACACCATTTTCTAAACCTGTACCCCATGGATGGTGTTCAAGGTAATCTGCAATAAGCTTTCTATTCTCAGTACGAACGTTGTATGAAGCATCGTCCGATGGGCGAAAGGCAGTTCTCATACGGCGTATGATTGAGTTCTGGTCTCCTATATCAGTGTAAGCGAAAAAAGAAAACATGATTGCTCCGGTTAGGATGGAAATTATCATGACCTTCATATTTTTACATATAAAGCAATATAAAATAAGCCCTCCAAAGGGAACAACTATAGCTCCACGAGTACCGGACATCAATACTCCTATTGCTCCCATTACGGCAACACTAATGTAAAATAGTGACAACCACCTATTGCGAGTATGGATGCCAACAATAGAATAAACAATAGTGATAAGGCCCATGTGTGTACCAAAGTTACCAGCGTCACTGAAAATTGAAAAATAGCGAACTCCGGTACTTAATATATGGGTGTACCAACTGTATTTCATGAGCCATTCTGTTTCAGCTACATCAAACCAACGGTATTTTTGATATAAGAGTTTAAGGAAAGCAATTAGAGTAAATGCTCCAATGGTTATTAGTCCTACTTTGAGGGCTTTGGGATTATCCGCTAATAAAGAGGAAATTATGTAAAGTACAAACGTTCCTAATATCCAGCTACGGATGGCAAGTGTAACGCCTTCGTCACGAATGCCGGGATTACCAAGTTGAACTAAAATAAATATCATCCAAACAATATAGCTGACAGTAAGTACATTAATTGCATTTGAGATTTTTATATTGGACGTTTTTCGGATGGAGGCAAAAAGAATAGTGATAGTCATGTATACTAACAAAATATCCAGAACTACACTCAGTCCTTCCTGGCGACTATAGCGCATAATTGCTGTGAGGAAATATGAATAAGTTGCATATAGTATATAACCTAAACGAGGTGACTGACTACCATAGATAAGTATGATCGCTGCTAAAGGTAAACATATAACTGTGGCAGCTATTATTAGTTTCTGAGCAATAATAGATGTCACAATAGTAACTAATCCTACTGTTAACAGTAGGAAAGTAAGGCCCTTAGGCGGCAGGTCATAACTTTTATGTGGGTTACTATATACCATTAGTTTTTATTATTACACTATTTTACAGCCGCCTTTTGTGAAGTCAGTCCTAATTGTGCCAATCTGCTAAAGAATGAATGTACGGGCATTTTAGGTGGCAACTCACCTGTAAATGATTCAACTACATCGCGGTCTGCATTATTCAGATAAAGGAAGAAAGGACTATTTTCCAGATATTCTTTTATCGGAGCGAGTGTTGCATCGTCACTATTTCGCCACAAACGTTGAGCGTTGGCTATGAGTAAGGTTGCATTTGCTTTCTGAAGTGCGGATAAAGGTACTGAACTATCTTGTATTGCCGGATATTCTACCAAAATAATATCAGGAATTTGCTCCGCTTCATTTAGCTTCCAAAAATCAGATAGTTGTTCAGCTTGGATATATTTCTTATCATCTACTTCGAAGTCTACGCCATATTGTACCAAGCGTACACGAACTCCCTCGGATTGCCAATGCTCGATGAAATATTTTGCTAAGAATGACTTCCCTTCGCGGGGATTGATACTAAGCATATTGATAACTGCCGGTTGTCCCGGAGTCATGTACTTATCCAGCTTGCGACAGCAATAGGCAGCGGCAATTCGATTGCATACTTTTAAGAAACCACGATATTTCAAATTGTTTATACCGTTGAATGCTGCAATGACGGGTAAACCACTGAGACGTTTACTGCGGAGAGGATCACGTAAGGTGCGGTCTAATATTTCGATGAGCAAGAAGTAAGTAACAATAAATACAATACTGCCAACAAAGGCTATTAATACGTAGAGTATGCGTTTACGTCCATTGTCTGTCAGAGGAAAATCAGGAGAAGCCACTGTTTGCAAGTTACTTGTACTCATTTCAATATTCTTTAAACGAAGATTGGCATCAGCTAATCCTTTGAGCTGGGTACGATAGTTATCTTCTGCTATGCCGATGGCACGTTCTTTACGACCAATTTGTGTACCAATAGGAGACATGTGGCTGTACTGATCAAATATATCTTGCTGACGTCTTTTTAACACATCTAACTCAGCTTTTGCTTTAGCTTCACCAATACAGGCTGCTAACCATTCAGTAACCATATCTTGAATGCCGACTCCCTCTTTAGAAAAACTAAATTCGTTTAAGTTATCAGAAATATGGTTGATTTGATCTTCTGCTTTTTTTAATGCATCTCTATCTCTTCTCAGTTTATCATTTGCTTCCTGATTCTCTTCTGAGGTAAATATTTCATGTTCCATAATGCTCTGATTGAGCGTGCTGACTTTATTCAACTCTTGCAGAAGATTTGTATTACTACGAATGATCTGTGCCCGAATATCCATTTTTTCTTCCAGCATATTACGTAGGGCAAACGCACTCTCATAAAGCCGTTCTACATCTTCAAGACGGTCTTCTGTATCATAACGTGTATTTGCCAAAGCCTTAGTTTCTTCCGGATAATTGATGACACGTTCTTGAACATTATAATTCATTAAATCGTCCTCTTCTCTATTCAGAGCTTCTTTGGCTAAACGAACTTGTTTCTCAAAATAAGCAATAACATCATTGGTTGATTTAAAACGAAGTATCTCATAAGATTTTATTAATTCGTCTATTAAAATACTTACTGTCTTTTGAGTAATTCCGGGATCTGCGGAAGTATATAAAATTTCAAGGATATCACTGTTCCCTGCACGTTTTATGGTGATTTCATCTAATGCTAGGGCACTATAAAATGGTACAGGACGATTGAATATAGAATATATAAAGTTATTACTATTCTCTTTTCTATATGCGGTGAGATTAGCAAGCGTTTTTTCAACATCTTTCCGATCTATTAATGCTAACACTTCTTTAGGGGTTATTTGCAATAACTGACGGTAATGTTTCGCTTGGATATACTGGTTATCTTTCCATTCTTCACCATAAGTAAAAGAATTGGCTAATAAGCGGAGAGACACTTTCTCCAATGTACCACGAGATTTTGCAATATTAATAAGATTGTCAAATGTACTATTAATAGCTGTATAGTTTATGGCACTTCCATCAATGGAAGTCGAATTAGTGATTCCTGCATATAAACTACTTTTCACTGTATAGCTATATGGTAAAAACTGAGTGAAATAAATGACTAAACCTGTAACAAAAAGGGTTCCCCACAACAGCCAATAGCGGATGCGGTATAGAAATTGTGATATGAATAGAATTATATCCATAAGGCATTATTTGTCTTTTATGATTTTTACATTGGTCAACATCTCCAATAGTACAATAGAGTTGTGCAATGCGACCCTACTTTGTTCATAATTGGTAACGGCTCCAGTACGTCGTGCACGTTCCAGAGAAAGCGAAATAATATCTATCTTTCCTTGAATGAAATTATTTTCTGATATTTTCATCTGTGCATTGTAGAGTGCAGCTGTTTCAGCTTTAGCTTTAATGGTAGCTAATTGCTCTGTTACTGCATTATAAGCTTCCAATACTTTAAGTTTTCGGTCTTCCATTACTTCATCTTGTGTATACTCCAGTTGTTCGATGCTATATTTGTATTTCTTTAGCTTTAATGGACGATTAAATAAGTCACCAAGACTAACACCGACATTAGCACCCACATTGAAGTTGTGTTGTGCACTTGACATTGTGGTTTGATACATGGGAGTAAATTCATCACTGGTATTACCAATGACATTATATCGTCCATATGAATACATACCACTTAACCGGAAATAATTCCACCATTCACGCTTCTGCAGGCGATATTCATTTTTCACCTGATCTATCTGTGACTGTGCCCGCTTTACTGTGGCATTCTCTGTAACAGCATCCAAAAAAATAGATAAGGGGGGTAATTCCATCTTTTCGATTTCTATGGGCACATCATTCTTTGTATAAGTGGAGGTTGCTTTTTCCCATTGTGCATCTTCCATTTTTAAACGTTCCAAAGCTTTGATGCGTTCTTCACGCGACATAGTCGGTTCTTGTGCAACAATAGTTGCAGGAAAAGCTAATAACCCCCAAATGGCTATGCTATAAATATATGCGATACACTTTCTTATCATTTCTTTTTGATTCACTATTGTGTCAAACTGCTATTTATTTATCTCTCTGTTTAAACATTCTCTTTTTGGATAAATGCTGTTAATGTTTTGATCAGAATTTTCATATCCAGCCAAAATGAAAAATCTCTTGCATATTTTATATCCAATTGTTTTCTTTCTTCAGCAGACATTTTGCCTGCTTCACCTCGTTTCTCTACTTGCCACAATCCTGTTAATCCCGCTGGTGCCATAAAACGGTCTATATATGCATCACTAGTCAACAACTCTGCTTCATAGAGGGGGAGTGGCCGATTTCCTACAATACTCATATCGCCTTTCAGTATGTTGAATAATTGTGGCAACTCATCAATGCTGTATTTGCGAATGATACGTCCTACACGCGTTACACGTGGATCGTTCTCTAATTTAATGAATGTATTGTTCAGAGCCTTTTCTTTCTTTTTCGCGAAATCCTCTTCGGAAATCACAAAATCATCCGAAATCAATAAGCTTTCTTCTTCATCCGGCGTACCGGAAAGATCATCGAAACGAATTTCAGGACCTTCGTCAGAACTTTCAACTTCTTCTATTTGATATTGATTGAGGGCATTTAATTCCTTCAATCGCTTATCCGCATTAGTGTACATGGAACGGAATTTTAAAAAGTTGAAAATCTGATAGTTAGAGCCTACTCGCTGAGATTTGTAAATAACTTTCCCTTTGCTCTCTATACGAATGGCAATGGCAGTTCCTATCAATACAGGAGAAAGAATGATAACGGCTGCACTTGCAAAAAGTACATCAAATGTACGTTTCCATAGAGGAAGATGGAAAGTGTTCAGTACCTTGCGATGCGTTTCGCTAAATTCTTTCAACTTGCTCTCTTTACGTGCCCTGAGATATGTATTCATGTGTTGAATATTATCTTCTTCGGCATGTGGAGGGAGGGTATTGTTTACTCCGGCTTGCAGATAAGCTTTCCGATTCTCGGATTTCAGTTCTTCAGTTATGAGAGTGATGTAAACCCGAGGATATCGCTTACGCAAATAGGTTATCTCAATACAGTCTGCCTCGCGAGTTTCAGTTTGTTCATAAAGAATGGATATGTTATACCTGTCTCGGATGCCATCGATTACTTTAGCCGCTTTCTGGGGAGAAGAGACAGCAACGAACATACCCCCTGTGACTTTGCTCAGATGATCGATACTAATCCGATTATTCCCTATATAGATGTAGTATAACATGTCCTTTTATGCGTATTTGTTGTTGATTCAGATGAACTTTTTGAGGCGTACTTTCAATTCCATGGGATTGAAAGGCTTTAGGATGTAGTCTACTGCACCTTCTTCAAGCAAACGGATACGCTCGGTAGTACTTTCTTCACTCGAAAGCATCATAACGGGGATATGTTTGAAGAGTTCATTGTCCTTGAGGTATTTAAGAAACTCTGAACCGTTCATTTTTGGCATGCGTATGTCTGATATGATCAAATCGGGTTCATTACCTTCATGTAGCCACTCAATTGCCTTCAAGGGATCTTCGCAGTATACAAAATCATACTCTTTTCCCAAGTACATAGAGAGCACTTTGCCTATAGAGGCTTTATCATCTACTAATAATATCTGTTTCATTATTGCTATTTATATTATTCTGTTACCTGCTTTATATATTATAAGTTTTTTGTTCATAAAAAAAACTGCTTTCTTTATGGGCTTTACAAGCGATGAAGGCAGTTTTATCTTATTCTTTTTTCGTCAATACATTTGTTTCGTTTGATAATAAGCAAAAATACGTTTATTTGCGCTAATTGTATTTGTATAGGGAGAGAAAAATCATATAATTAACTCTTTTTAATAGATATTTCTCGGTCAGATGAAACAACTTTCTCTTTAGAATCATCAAATAATGTTTTTCCGCTTTTTAGGCTCTTGATAAGGAGGAAAAGAGTGTAATTGATCAGTTCTGTAAAGCGATACATAAAAAAGTCAGATATTTTCTGACTTTTTTATGAAATTTGCTTCATATCGGTGATTAGGGTTTTATAAAAATGTCATTATTATGATTGGATATCCAATCTGTATTGTTAGCTCCACCGCTTGTGACCCAACCTTTGAAATCAGGGTAGACATCTGTAATCATTTTCCGTTCTTTGGGGTATTTCCATACGTCTGTACTCGGTATACAAATGCCCCATGCTAAACCTTCAGTACTGATATAGTACCCTTTCTGGTTAACATTAAGCATGTTATTGCGTGCAGAAGCATCGTTACTCATTCCAAATAAAGTAGTAGTGGCTAATTGGGTAGGAGCATAATTGGGCAAGTGTATTTCTGTACGCCCTGTATTTTCCTGGCTTTCTTTACTTATAATGAATACATCTATATTTTTGATCTTTATGGCTTCCATAGCTTCTTCAGTTGTAGAGAATGTCATCGCGATTTCAAACGCAGCTCCATTTCCATTGTATGTACTTCCAGCAGTTGGATCCGTGCAATAGAACGTAAAGTTATCATCTGCAATAGAAGGATTGCAATACTTATGTGCATTAGTACAGAGAATTACAACCGGGTGATCTTGTCCGCTTTCAAAGGCAGGAGATCCATTTTGTACTTTTCCACTTAAGGTTACTCCACTACTGCTTACATTCAAGAATTGAATTCCTACACCAGTCTTACGGCTGGAACCTACGGCACGTACATTTCCTTGAATGGTTAACTTCTTGCCATCAGTTATATTCATCTTGTCAATAGTAATAACGATGTCGTTCATGTCAAAGTCACCGTAAGCGGGCCATTGATCCTCAAAAGCATAAGTATAGATGGTGTTGTCGCCTGTATCCGGTTTGGGAGGATCTACGGGATCGGGATCACCGGAATTACCTTCGTTGATGATGCCACCGCAGGTTTCAATTTCGTATTTAGATTCATCAAAACCTGTTTGGATGATGCCTTGATCTGATTTAAGACAGTCTGCATTATTGTTTGCTTGAGAGTAGTCTGGAGTGCCTTCTACGACTAAATTCCCTTCCAGATGGGTTGTCCAATTATATTTGATAAGTTGGGCCTTTATCATAGACTTATTAGTCTTTGTACCTGTGTTTCCTCCGATAAAGCGGTTGTTTCCGCTCTTTATAGTTAACGTCCTAGCTTTAATGATAGAGCCATTTAGTAAATTAAATTTAGCATCATTTTCATTAGATATAGTAGGAGTCGGCATCCATGCTTCATTCTCTAGTCCTGCAGTTATGGAACCATGATTCAATGTTACATCTCTGAAAGAAAAATTATTTTTAATAATCATCATGCAAGCATTGTATATAAGATCTCCAGAACCTCCACTGTTGAAATTGAAAACTTCAATAGTGCCGTCATTGTATAAAGCAAGTCCGGTATTTACGGCATAGCCTTTGATTTGAGCTTTATCATGATTAATAATTCTTGTTCCTGTGCCATTGTTTGTCCAGATTTGGCCACTTGGCTCATTGTTGAAAGAAATATTGGCACTATTAAACAGAGTTCCTCCGTTCATGGAGATATTCCCTTTTACATTTAGATCTGCTTTGTTCACAAAGGCTGCGTCAACTAGGTTTAATTGGGGCGTTTCGAGTTTATTACAATTAAAAAAGGTTGTCTTATTGAGGGCTATCTGATTGGTGGTCTCAATAACTCCGTTGTTGTAGAACTCTCCTGCACTTCCCGGATTAATGAGTGATGCAGCTTTAATAGTACCAAAATTTACAATCTTGCTACACTGGAAGCTAAATGTTCCTTTTATATTTAAAAGTCCTTTGGGGGCTATTGTCAGATTGGGTTTGTTATCGAATGTAAGTCCATTGTCACTGATGATTTTTCCACCATCTAATACATATATATCAAAAGCATAGTAAGTGGTACTGATTTTCCATGTACCTTTCACATAGATACTCATTCTACCATTTACTTGAATATCTTTAGTAAATGGAGATACTTCTGTGTAATTTTCTGTGATGATGTATTTGGCTCCATTATCGAATGTCATGCCGGACCCCCAATCATTTGTTGGTTGATCAGATTTTGATGGTACGTCAATATTATCTTTATAGTCAGGTACTTCAGGCTCTATTATTCCGGCTTGTTTTGCTGCTTCATAGGCAGAAGTACTCTCGGATGTTTCGGTACGTGTAGTCGTTGTAGCATAATATAACTTACAATTTAGTATACCTCCATTTTCTGGTATAGTGTATTGATAGATTTCTTTCCGTTGGTTAGGGTCAGTTTGGCGTACAAAGACTTGTTTGCAGTTTTTAGGTATACTGATCTCTGTTATATAACTGTTTCCACTTTTGGCATATCCAGCAGCAAGTGGCGTTGCTGTTTTGTCTGACAATGGATTGGAAGTAAATACTTCTATCAGATAATTGTACTGTCCGTTGAATTCATCTTTGACTTCAATGTTCAATTTGACAGTGGTAATCATTGACCAGTCAAAGCCGTCGGGGGCTACAAAATCTTTTCCTAAGGGATTCTCAACAGGGGCTATAGGGCGAACCTTGTCCGGGTTGTACACATCTTTGTCCGCGCAAGCTGCTAAAAATAGGGGGGCTGCAAGGGTGATAATTAAGCAATCGTGTTTTCTTATTCTCATAACTATAATTTTTAATCGTGTAATATCGGTTGGCTTTTTTACGCAACAAATATAAATAGAATATTTAACTTTTATGGCTTTTTAGCCTTTTTTGTGAAAGGAATGTTGTTTTTCTGGTGATTGTGATAAAAAAAGCCGGAAGTACACTTCCGGCTTTAAGATAAAAATTGTTTTGATGTTCACTTATCAAGGTTTTACAAAGATATCGCTGGTGTGGTTAGAGATCCAACCTAAATCTTCCGCTTGTCCACCATTGATTACCCAGTTTTTGAATCCGGGATAAACAGCTGTGATTATCTTATATTCTTTTGGCCATTTCCACACTTCTGTACCAGGAATACAAATACCCCATGCCAAACCCTCAGTACTAATATAGTAGCCTTTTTGGCCGACATTAAGCATACTATTGTGTGCAGAAGCGTCATTACCCATTCCAAATAAAGCTGTGGTAGCTAAATTGGTAGGAGCATAGTTAGCCATATGTATCTCCGTACGTCCTACATTCCCTTGGGCTTCTTTACTGATAATGAATACATCCAGGTTCTTGACATTCATAGCTTTCTTTGCTTCTTCGTCTGTAGATAATGTCATTGCTATTTCGAACGCAGCTCCATCTCCGGAATTGTATGTATTTCCGGCAGTTAGATCCGTGCAATAGAACGTAAAGTCATCATCCGCAATAGAAGGATTACAATACTTATGTGCATTAGTACTGAGGATTACAACTGGATTGCTTTGTCCACTTTCAAAAACCGGAGTTCCGCTTTGTACCTTTCCACTTAAAGTTGCTCCACTGCTACTTACATTCAGGAACTGGATTCCTACACCAGTCTTACGGCTGGAACCAACAGCACGTATGTTTCCTTGAATGGTTAACTTCTTGCTATCGGTAATGGTCATCTTATTGATAGTGACAACAATGTCATTCATGTCGAAGTCACCATAAGCAGGCCATTGGTCTTCGAAAGCGTAAGTATAAATGGTTTTATCCTCTACATCCGGTTTTTCGGGATCTTCCGGGTCGGGATCACCTTCGTTACCAGAATAGTAATAGCCACCACAAGTAGAGAATGTATTCTTTGATCCTCCCCATCCGGTAGTTGAACATCCGCTTGTAAGCCATTTGGCATTATTTATGCCATTATAAGGAGGATCATAGGTAAATGCGTTTTCAGGCATTTCTATAACTAAGTCCTTTAAATTAGTGTCGCCTCCTTGAGATATACGCACTCCTCCAACCTGCAACAAAGAAGGATTACTTCCTTCTCCCCTGAAATTGCTGGGAGTCCTATTGATATGTAGCAAAGTAGCTTTGATTACTGAACCGTTCTTCAGAATGTATTGTATCGGGCTATCATTACTCATAACTACTGGAACCGGTTTCCACTGGTCAGCATTGCTTTCGGATGTATTCAGATTTTCAGGTCTTTCTCCGGTGATGGAACCATTATCGAGCGTCACATTTCCCCAATTGAATTTTTCTTTCACTATCAGTGCGCAGCTATTGTATAGTATATCAACTGAAGAATTTTCGAAAATTGTGAATTCGCCATAACTATCATTATAGACAGAAACTCCTCCACTCAGGTGATATCCTTTAATAATTCCTTTGTCATGGTTGACTATGAAACTACCACTTGATGTGTTATTAGTCTTTATAACACCTGTTTGTTCATCTACTAAAATTGCTCCATGATTACTAAAGCTACTAATAGTAAATTCCAGATTTTGAGATGAAATCTGACCTTTATTCAGAACTTTGCTGCCATCTACCTTGAACCATTGTCCAACTGTAAGTTCACCTTTATTAATGAAGTTCATTTTAACAAGGTCCATGACTCCGGCAACCTCGATTGTACCGGCATTGTAAATCTCCGGATATGAACCCATATTTGCAGTAATAGTGGCAGCCGTAATCGTACCAAAGTTCTTATAGACCTTACTACATGGTTTGAGCGTACCGTTGTTGATGGACATAGTTACACCGGAGGCGATAGTCACTGATGAAGTTGATGCTCCGAATGTTACGTTCCCGTCTGCGATAAAATTTCCTCCAATAAACCACTCACCACCATTAGTTGCGAAATTACTGGTGCATTTAACTGTACCACCTTTTTCTACAACAAATTTAGAAATGCTGGTAAATGTTTTGTCACCTGCAGTTGCTATCTCTATTTTACCTCCATCTAATACGTAAATGTCAAAGTTAGAATAGATATTAGTTACTTTCCATGTGCCTTTTACAAAAATCGTACCTTTACCGCTCGGTACCTGGTATACCTTATTGCTTTCTTCACCAGCCGCTACAAGAATTTTAGCACCATTGCTATATTGATTTCCATTAGGGCTTGTTGGGCTATCCGATACATCTGGAACAGCCGGAATATCAGGGGTTTCTACTGTGTAATTGTTGTCTTCCAGCTCTTTAAAACCTGCAGCGATAGCAGCATTAGCGGCCGAAGTGCTACCAGTACCAGCTCTCGTAGTGGTACCTCCTGAATAATACAGTTTACAATTTAATGTCTCTCCATTTCCCGGAACAACGAATTCATAAACTTCCTTGCGTTGTTTCGGATCAGTTTGACGAACATAAACTCGTTCTATGGATTTAGGAATGCTAACTTCTACAACATAATTTTTTCCAGCCTTTGCATAGTCTGCAGCAATAGGAGTTGCAGTTGCATCGGTTAACGGATTAGTAGTGAAAACTTCTGCCAAATAGTTGTACATTCCGTTGAACTCATCTTTGACTTCGATGTTCAACTTGACAGTAGTAATCATTGACCAGTCGAAACCAGTTGGAGCCACAAAGTCCTCTCCCAAAGGATTCTCAACGGGAGGTACAGGGCGTACCTTGTCGGGGTTATACACATCATTGTCCGCGCAAGCCGCTAATAATAAGGGGGCTACGAGGGCAATAATTGCGTAATAGCGTTTGGAAATTTTCATACTTCTCTTATTTAAATGTTATATTGGTTAGCTTTTGTGGTTCAAAGATAAATAAAATATTCAAGTTTTAGTTGCAAATTATGTCTTTTAACAACTTTGGTTGTGTTTTACTTAAAATGTGTTTAGTGGAGCATTTCAGCCTATGTAGCAGCTAATTGCTCATTTTTCCTTTTAACTTTAATAGTTTTATAGTTATCGGAATTTTGGAAAGAAGGGGGAAAGTTGATTTTTTTAGCCTTTAAGGTCGTCTGGCTATGGCTTATGCTTTGGTGATTTCTCCCGCAAGGTCGGAGTTCATGCGGTAACGGATTTCTGCCTGGCTGAGACCATGGCCGAGAAGGAACATAAGTTTGGTGACTGCGCATTCGGGGGTGCTGTCGTAGCCACTGATAACGCCTGCCTGGAGAAGTTTCAGACCGGTTTCGTAACGTCCCATTTCAACTATGCCACGTTGGCATTGGGTAATATTTACAATAATGATACCGCGCTCGGTAGCATCTTTAAGTTGCTGGATGAACCATTCCTTCTGAGGGGCATTACCGGAACCGAAGGTTTTGAGTACGACTGCTTTCAGACCGGGGACGTGGAGAACGGAATTAATGATGCTTTCCTGAATGCCGGGGAAGAGGGTAAGCATGACAACGTTGGTATCGAACAGGTAATGAGGCTTCATAGGACGCGTCGGATCAGGACGGCGGATGATATGTGCATCGTACTTGATGTGGATGCCTGCATGAGCCAGTGAAGGATAGTTGAATGAACGGAATGCGTTAAAGTTTTCGGCATTAATCTTTGTGGTGCGATTGCCGCGCATCAATTCATTTTCAAAAAAGATACACACTTCGGGTACTATGGGAGTACCATCGGGATTTTTTGCGGCAGCTATCTCAATAGCGGTTATCAGATTTTCCTTTCCGTCTGTACGCAGAGTGCCGATAGGAAGCTGAGAGCCTGTGAGAATGACGGGTTTAGCCAGATTCTCAAGCATGAAACTGAGGGCAGAGGCTGTGTAAGACATGGTATCTGTTCCATGAAGAATGACAAAGCCGTCGAAGTAATCATAATTGTAGTTGATAATCTTTACGATTTTTGCCCAAAGCGATGGTTCCATGTCAGAAGAGTCAATGGGCGGATCGAACTGGTAGGAAGAGATGCGATAATTGAAACGCTTCAGTTCGGGAACATGTTTGAGAAGATGATCGAAGTTGAAATTTTCAAGCGCACCTGTCTCCGGGTTTTCTATCATACCGATGGTTCCGCCAGTATATATCAGTAACACAGATGGGTAGTCAGTCTTCATAAACATAACCGGGTTACTTCAAGTCATTTATTATTTTAATAATCACCTTATATAATTGTGGAATATCTTCTTTACAAATGCAGACACTGTCAAGCTTCATCATTCCACTATCACTTAACAGGAAATCATCTACAGAGTAAATATCAGAACATCTTTTCTCTATTAGTTCAAGAGAATCACGAATTAATTCCAGGGTATGAAAAGCTATTAATTTATCAAACATAAATACCCTCCTTTAATATCTTTTCACGTAGGAGTGCATCCATCTTATCACGTAGACGCACAATATCAACCGGACAGCCTAACAATTCTTCCAATTCTTTTTTTATGCCGGATAAAGCAAAGAAGCCATGTAGTTGCCCTTCAATATATATATCGACGTCGCTTGTTTCTGTTTGTTCGTTCCGAGCAACAGAACCGAATATGCCCATCCGGGAAATACCATATTTACCGGCATTTTTTTGCATATAATCACGCAATAATGAAATATATTCGGTAACAGTTTTCATCACATTTCGGTTTTACTAGTGCAAAGATAAGAAAAAAACAGTGATTAGCGGTAAATGATTAGTGATAAGTGTCATTTTGTTGTTATTGCACCATCCGCTTATCACTAATCACTCCTCCCTAATCACTTCTTCAACCCTTCTTTTAACTGTGTGATCGCCTTTTCCGCATCTCCTTCAGCTTCATTCAGCAGGGTGACGAATCGGCTGCCGATGATAGCACCGGAAGAGTTGGCACAAGCGGCGTCAAATGTCTGTTTGTTACTGATGCCGAAGCCAACCATGCGGGGATTGCGCAGGTGCATATCCTGTATCTTTTTGAAATAAGCTTGCTTCTGGCTATCGAAATCTTTCTGGGCACCGGTAGTAGCAGCGCTGGATACCATATAGATGAAGCCGTCGGTATGTTCGTCGATTTCACGGACACGGGCTTCACTGGTTTCGGGGGTGATGAGCATGATGACACGGATGTCGTAACGGTCGGCAATAGGTTTATACGTTTCTTCGTAGTCTTTGAAGGGAAGATCGGGAATAATAACGCCGTCGATGCCACATTCTACGCATTTCTGACAGAAAGCCTCGAACCCGAATTTCATGATAGGGTTGAGATACCCCATCAGGATGAGAGGAATACGGACATCGCTACGGATATCGCGGAGCTGTTCAAACAAAATACGCAGTGACATACCGTTGCGGAGAGCACGGGTGGCAGCTTCCTGGATAACGATGCCGTCAGCCATCGGGTCACTGAAGGGAATACCGATTTCAATTGAATGGACCCCATTGCGTTCAAGGGTACGGATGACGTCGGCAGTACCTTCCAGGGTTGGACAACCGGCACAGAAGTAGATGGACAGCAGGTTTTTAGGGCTGTCCTGAAAAAGTTGATTTATACGATTCATGATGTTATTCTAAATTTAATTCGTTCTTAATTCTTTGAGAAAACGTTCGATCCGTTCCACATCCTTGATGCCCGGAGATGTTTCGAAGCGGCTGTTGATATCAATACCGGCAAGGCGGGGATGGTGGAATTCTTTCAGGGCTTTGACACTGTAAGAATTGATGCCGCCGCTAAGCAGGAAAGGGGTACTGCCAGTGTAACGTTGCAGAATACTCCAGTCGAATTGCTGTCCGGAGCCACCATAGTGGGCACTGCGGGTGTCGAATAAGAAGTAGTCGCAGAAACCTTCATAATTGGCAACGGCAAGAAGATCCTTGGACAAAGCGATGGAAAACGCTTTGATGATCCGGATGCCATGTGAATGAAGGGTGCGGCAATATTCGGGTGATTCGTCACCGTGCAGCTGGACGTAGTTCAGACCGAAACGGTCGACATACATAAGGATGTTTTCTTTGGTTTCGTTGACAAAAACACCGACACGTTTGGCAAGCGTAGGCAGGTACCTGGGTATCTGATACAGGTATCTGGGGGATTTGGGATAGAAGATGAAACCGATCATATCTACACCTAATACTTCTACATCGCGGATATTGTCTGCATCGGTCATTCCGCATACTTTGATCATTGTATTCATGGTAATATGTACGATTAGACGATTTACAGTTTACGATTGAAAATACTTTGCTTAAAAATCACGAATATATGAAATTATGTGTGAATTCCCAAATTTATATGCCGTGAATGAGTTCTTCCAATGTGCTCCCGGGATCGTCTGTACGCATGAAAGTCTCTCCCATAAGGAAACCACGGAAGCCTGCCGAGCGTAGCTCACGGATAGTTTCAGGGTGCGAAATACCACTTTCGGAAACGAGCAGCGGAGGCGTCTGAAAATCAATTTCAGCAACAGTATTTTTTAACTCTTCTGCAATGCGGAAAGAGTTTTCTATATTGGTGACGAAGCTGCCCAAATTACGGTTGTTGACGCCGACCATATCCGTCTCCTTATATATATAGGAGAGTTCGGAGGTACTGTGTACTTCGAGCAGAACTTCAAGCCCAAGTTCGTGTGCCTGCATGGTGAGTGTGTGGCACTCGTCAGGTGTGAGGCAGGCGGCAATGAGCAGCACTGCATCGGCACCTACAATGCGGGCTTGCAGAAGCTGATACTTGTCGATGATGAAGTCCTTACGCAGGATCGGGATGTTGACCAAAGGGCGTGCTGTACGGATGTCACGCAGAGTTCCGCCGAAGAACTTTTCATCCGTGAGGATGGAGAGGGCGGAAGCTCCGGCTGTTTCATAAGCAGGTGGAATGAGACCGGCCTGTGCGTTTTCCTTGATCCAGCCCTTGGAAGGGGAACGGCGTTTGAACTCGGCAATGATGCCGGATGAAGAGTTTGCGAGTGCACGCTTCATGCTGCGGACGGGCGTTGTGCCGGAAGCTCCGGTTCCGACAGTTTCCTGCATCATGGCAGCAGCTTGCTCTTGCAATTGACTGAGGGAGACTGCTTGCTTTTGCTGCTCTATCTCAATCCGCTTGTGGGCGATGATTTCGGATAAAATATCTTTCATATTTTTTTTAGTTACGGGTTATCAGCTACAAGCTACTAGCTTGTAGCTCATTTATTGATTTCTATAAACTTCTTCAACGTCTCCAGCGCCCGTCCACTCTCCAACGATTGGCGGGCGATGGCAATGCATTCTTCGATTTCTTTTTCAGGTTCCATCACCTGGATGGCGAAGGCAGCGTTGACAATGACACATTGCGTTTGCGCACGTGTGGCACGGTTATTAAGGATATTATCAAAGATGCGGGCGGCATCCTCTTTACAAGCTCCGCCGAAGAGCTCTTCGGGTTGTGCGGCATTGAAACCCAGCGCTTGCGGACGGTAAATCCGTTCGTAATTGCGCGTCATAACTTTGAATTCGTCCGTGAGGGAGATTTCGTCGTAGCTATCGAGACTGTTGACTACTGCAAAATCGATACCGAGTTTGTAAAAAACATTTGTGTAGAGTCGCATCTGTGCAAGATCGGCCACACCGAGCAACTGGTAAGTAGGCTTGCAGGGATTGACAAGCGGGCCAAGAAGGTTGAACAGTGTACGTACTCCCAATGCCTTGCGCACAGGGCCGACAAACTTCATTGCCGGATTGAAAAGCTGGGCGTGCAGGTAGGCGATGTTACATTCGTCCATGCTGCGTTTCAACTTGTCGGAATCATTGGTGAAGCGGATGCCGTGTTGCTCCATGACATTGCTTGCTCCACTGACGGAAGTGGCGCCATAATTGCCATGTTTGGCAACTTTGTAACCGGCCCCGGCCACCACAAAACAGGCACAAGTAGAAATGTTGAACGTGTTCTTTCCATCACCTCCCGTACCTACGATATCGATAGGCTGATAAGGCGCGAAGTCGATAGGGATGCGAGTCTCCATGAGGGCTTCGCGAAAGCCGATTAGTTCATCTACTGTGATACTACGCATCTGAAATACAGTGAGTAATGCGGAAATCTGTGCTTCGGGATAAGCTTCCCGGGTGATGTTCAGGAGAATTTGCTTGGTTTCTTCCGAAGTAAGCTCTTCGTGGTTGAAGAGGCGGGTTAATATATCTTTCATTTTTTTAATTTACAATTTACAATTTACAATTTACGATTGAAAATTCTGTTATGTTCGGAATGCCTCACTTTAGCGTTTGAAATGCCACATGTTAACGGTCGTGAGGTGTGGCATTCCTACCTATGAAGTGTGGCATTTGGCCTCATGAGATGTGGCATTTCAGACGCCTTTCAGCCAGTTGCCTACAATCTGTTTTCCATCGGGAGTCAGTACTGATTCCGGGTGAAATTGGATGCCGTGAACATCGTATTCCCGATGTTTCAGTGCCATGATTTGACCTTCGGAACTGATGGCGGTGATAACCAATTCTTCGGGAAATCCGTCCGTATCCACTACCCAGGAGTGATAGCGACCGACTGGAATTTCAGTAGGAAGACCGGAGAAAATGTAATCAGTGATTAGTGATGAGTGATTAGTGATTAGTAGCTCATCGCTAATCACTAATCCCTCATCCCTAATCACTATATTCGTTTGTATGCCATGAAAGACTTCGCTCAGATTGGTGAGCTTCCCGCCGAATGCTTGTCCGATGGCCTGTTCACCCAGGCAGACGCCAAGTATGGGTTTTCGTCCTGCGTAAGTGCGGATGACCTCTAATAGTAAGCCTGCCTCCTCGGGAATGCCGGGACCGGGTGAAAGGATGATCTTATCATATTTCTCCAATTCCTCAAGCTCAAATTTATCATTGCGTAGCACATCTACTTCTGCGCCGAGTTCTTTTACCAGATGGGCAAGGTTGTAGGTGAAAGAGTCGTAGTTGTCTATGATTACTGTTTTCATAATTTCATTTACAATTTACAATTTACAATTTACAATTTTCAAAGTACAATTTACAAAGTACAATTTGGCTGCGCTATGTACGCCGCATGGCAAATTGTACTTTGTAAATTGTACATTGTACATGAATTTACATTTTCTCCGCCATTACGATTGCCTTTTTCAGTGCTCCCAGTTTGTTGTTCACCTCTTGCAACTCGTATTCTTCATTGCTCTTGGCTACAATGCCGCCGCCTGCCTGAAACCAAAGTACACCGTTGCGACTGACGAAAGTACGGATGGTAATGGCCTGGTTCAGTGAACCATTCAGTCCGATGAAGCCGATGCAACCGCCGTAAGCGCCGCGATTGTGCGGTTCCAGTTCGCTGATGAGTTGCATGGCGCGTACCTTGGGTGCACCGCTCAGAGTGCCTGCCGGGAAGGTGTCGATGAATGCTTTGATGGGGCGGGCATCTTCGTTCAGCGTACCGCTGACGCGGCTTACCAGGTGGATAACATGACTGTAATATTGCATTTCCTTGTAGAAATCCACTTTTACATCGTGGCAGTTGCGGGAAAGATCGTTACGGGCGAGATCGACCAGCATGACATGCTCTGCATTCTCTTTGGGATCATCATGCAGGTATTGGGCGTTCAGCGCATCCTGTTCGGGATCTCCGGTGCGCTTGGTAGTGCCGGCGATGGGGTCGATGTAGGCGTGGCGGCCTTCGATGCGGCAGTGCGTCTCGGGTGATGAACCGAAGATGCGGAAACCTCCGAAATCAAAATAGAACAGATAAGGAGAGGGGTTGATGCTGCGCAAGGCGCGATAAAGTTTGAAGTCATCGCCTACGAAACGTTGTTCGAAACGGCGGGAGAGAACAATCTGGAAAACATCCCCACGCAGGCAATGAGCAATTCCCTGGCGGATATTTGCTTTATGCTGTTCGTCGGTCAGCGGGGAAGTGGTTTCGCCGACGGCACGGAAATCGTAGGCGGTGTAGTTGCGGTTATTGATGGCTTTCTGCACGGTGTCCAGTTCACTTTCTTCACCAGGGGCAAGCATTTCAAGAAGTACCATTTCGTTCTTAAAGTCGTTGAAGACAATGAGGTATTGATACAGGATGTAGAGCATATCCGGTGCGTCGTTGGTGGCTTCGCGGCTGTCTTTCACGGGAATATTCTCAAAATAGCGTACGGCATTGAAAGAAGTGTAGCCATAAAGACCGCAGTAATTGGCATATTCGCCTTCCACATGGAAGCGGCCGAGGAAATCCTCTAAAGCTTTTTCTACAGGATATTCAGGTGTGATGGGGCGTTCTTCGCGAGTGCCGTCGGGCAGGCGGAAGACGGCTGTTCCATGATCGATGCTGACGCTTGCCAATGGACAGAGTCCGATGAATGAACGGTTGTTTTCACTGCCATGATAGTCGGAGCTTTCCATGAGTGCACTTTGGGGAAAGACGTCGCGGACTTTAAGATAGGTACTTACAGGAGTGTGCAAGTCCCCAAGAATAGTACGACTATGTGTTTGATAATTATATGTATTCATTTTTTTTAGTGATTAGTTTTTAATGATTAGTGATTAGTGGCACCGATGATCTTAGTGTTAATCACTAATCACTCAACACTAAACGTTAAATAAGTTTCTATATCCTTGTCTCCACGTCCCGAAACAGTCAGTACAACCACATCATCGGGTTTGAAGTTCAGCTTTTCGAGGGCACCGAGGGCATGGGCACTTTCCAGGGCGGGGATGATACCTTCCAGTTTCGTCAGTTCGTAGGCGGCGCGGATGGCTTCATCATCATTAACAGCAAGTACGATGGCACGCTTTTGTGCGGCCAGATTGGCATGCATGGGGCCGATACCCGGGTAATCCAGTCCGGCAGAGATAGAGTAGGGCTCTTCGATCTGGCCGTCTTCGTTCTGGATGACGTAAGTGCGTGCACCGTGGATGATTCCCATCTGTCCGAGGGCGATGGTAGCGGCAGTCATACCCGTATCTATTCCTTTACCACCCGCTTCGGCGAGGACGATCTGCACGCGGCTATCGTCGATATAATGGTAAATGGTTCCGGCGGCATTGCTACCACCACCTACACAAGCGATAAGATAGTCGGGGCAGTCACGGCCTTCTTTCTCAATGAGTTGCTTTTTGATTTCCTCGCTGATGACGGATTGCAGACGGGCCACCATATCGGGATAAGGATGAGGACCGACTGTGGAACCGATGATGTAGTAGGTATCGGCAGGATGACAGCACCAGTCGCGGATTGCCTCGTTGGTAGCATCTTTCAGCGTCATATTTCCGGAAGTGACGGGGATGACGGTTGCACCCAGCATCTTCATTTTTTCTACATTGACATGCTGGCGTTCTACATCCGTTTTTCCCATGTAGACGATGCATTCCATATTCATCAGGGCACATACGGTGGCAGTAGCTACGCCGTGTTGTCCGGCACCGGTTTCGGCGATGATGCGATGCTTGCCCATGCGGCGTGCCAGAAGAATCTGCCCGATGGTGTTGTTAATTTTGTGAGCTCCTGTATGGTTCAGGTCTTCACGTTTGAGGTAGAGCTTGCAGCCATACTTTTCGGAAAGCCGGCGGGCATAGTAGAGTGGGGAAGGACGTCCTACGTAGTCACGCAGCAGTTGGTCGAACTCTTGCTTGAAATCTTCGCTTTGCAGTACTTTGAGATAGGTGTTCTGCAACTCTTCCACACACTTGTGGAGTATTTCGGGAACGTATGCTCCACCGAATTCTCCGTAATAACCATCTTGATTTACTAAAAAACTCATCATTTTATTTACTATTTAATTATTTACTATTTACGATTGAAATTTGTCTGGGTTTCAAAACCGGATAAAAGAAAAGAGCCCTGTCGCAGGTTGCGACAGGGCTCTTTCTTAATCTATATTATGTTCACATATATACATACGAGCACTGCTCCCTTACGACTGTCGGAGTTGTAACGGGCGCCACCACCAATATGTATTTACGAGCATTGTTTTCATTGTCTTTTTGTTTTAGCTGGGGGCAAATGTAAGCACTTTGTTTTAATTGCCAAAGAAAATCTTGCTTTTTTTCTCTAAACAGCTCATTTTTGTTTCATCAGCTTGAAACTATAGGAATGATCCCTGTCCATCATGCTAAGAATGGTAATGGTAGGTAGGATGTTAGCATCCAAGGAATTTGAGGGAATCATTAAACCTTTTGTATGCGAACTTGTTTTATAATCGTGTTTTGAACAACTATTATTCATATAAAAAAGAAAGGATGAACTATGAAACGAAAACATTTAGTCGCCATTGGCGTATCTATTGCTATACTTTTGTTATTGTATTGGCTTTTGGTAGCTGAAGATATGAACGCCTGGCTGAACGTAAACTAATTTTTCTTGACTTTCTTGTGGAGTTGTGCGGATAAAAATGTATCTTCGCAAAAAATCATAAGCTCATGAAAGGAATAAGTAACTCATTTTTGCGTACGATATGTGCGCTGATAATCGGTTTGGTATTGGTGATGTTTCCCAATGAAGCCGGAGATTATTTTGTTATAACGATCGGTGTTATATTTCTGATACCGGCACTTCTAAGTATCATCGGATATTTTGCCATGAGTGCGGAGGAAAGACGCCGTCTTCCTATTGAAGGAATCGGTAGTCTGCTATTTGGTTTGTGGCTGGTCATTATGCCCGGTTTCTTTGCAGATTTGCTGACGTTTGTGCTGGGATTTATCCTTGTGTTGGGTGGTGTGCAACAGATTGCATCGCTTTCTGCGGCCCGTCGCTGGATGCCGGTTCGTGTGGGATTTTATATCATTCCGGTGCTCATTCTGATTGCAGGGCTGATTGCCTTGTTCAATCCGACGGGAGTGCGTTCCACGGCATTTATCATTATCGGTATCACCAGCATAGTATATGCAGTTTCCGAATTGATAAATTGGTTTACATTCACTCGCAAACGGCCGAAGGCACCGGGTATGCCGGGAGCTTCTTCAAAGGCTGTAGACAATATTGAGGATGCGGAAATTATAGAAGATAAATAAAAATTTAGTTGACAAGGGAACAAGTTGACAAGGGAACAAGGGGCTACGCAGTGTTAGGCTACGCGGTGAAATGATAATTTATCGGGCTGAATTTTAAGCCTGAAAGGCTTGCATTATATAGCGTAGGGCATCGCCCTACGTAATGTGCATCCCCATTTCTAAGCCCTGAAAGGGCGATATAAAGGTTGATGCTTAATTGCGCCCTTTCAGGGCTTAAATAGAGATATACATAATCACGTAGGGCAACGCCCTACGCTATGTAATATCAGGCTTTCAGCCTGTCTTAATCTCAGTTATTCCCACCGTTAAATTATCATTTATTTTAGCCATTGTTTTATCAGTTCCATCACCTCTTTCTTTTCTTTTTCGGGCAATGTATTGATACGTGCCAGATGGCTGCCATTCGGTTGGATAAATACATGAATATTCTTTTTGTTTTTCAGCCAGGTGACGCCTGCGGCCGTCCATGGGTCGTTCTGACCATAAATGAAGATCATCTTCGGATCTTGTTTCTTTAGAAACTTTGTTATTTTCTTGCTTAAGGTTTTGTCGAAGGGCATGTCTTTTAATTCTTCGGGAAGCATTAAACGATGCAGATAGCCTTCACCGGACCGGATGGAGAGATACTGCTTGAACGGTTGGACATCATAACCATAGTATCCCAACTCACGGGCAGCTTGTACGAAGAAAGAAGCATTGGGGCTATCGGCGGTGAAATATCCCGGTTCACTGATAGCAAGCAGATGAGAGAAAATATCGTTATCTGAAGCGGTGGTAGCAGGGATTGAGTTGATAGAAGTACCCCACTGCCACAAAGCAAAAGAATATTCCAATACCGAATAATCGTAAATTTCTTCAATGGGTGCACGGAATGAATAATTCTTTTCAGTGCAATACTTCTCAAAACGGGGAAGTAAGGTTGCTTTCCGTTTCAAAGCTTCCAATTGGAAACCTTCAATTTTCTTGCGGTTTTCCGGTGTCGAAACTTTGTGAAGGAAAGGCTCATGGCGTCCATCTTCTACTCCATAACAAAGCGGAGCTACGTAAGGAACGGAAATATCTACATCATCCGGATAGAAAGTGCGGTAAAGAAGGGTAGTCTGTCCTCCTTTGCTGATGCCGGTGGCGATCCATTTGCCCGGATAGATGTTTTTGAATGCGGTGGTGATGGCATGTAAGTCGTCCGCAGAGTTCTCGGCTGTCAGGTATTGCCAGTCTTTGGGCTCAGGGGTAGACTCAAGGAAGTAGCGATATTCCACGAATATCATGTTGGCATTGAGAAGTTTTGAAAGCTCTTCACGATATTGGGAACGGAGGGCGTAAGCGGCGCCATAGCCTTCGGTAACGATCACTGTGGGGCGGTCGAAGCCGACATGAGCAACGATAACGCGTTGGCGGAAGCTGCCTTTCTCCGGATGGCGGTGATCCAGCGGTTGGGTAAAGTAGGTCACATACTTCTCTGAAAACTCAGAAGTTTCCAATGGACGGACTTCTTTAATGGCGGAAATCGCGTTGATTTTTTGCTCCAGAACGGTCTGTGCGAAAGAAGAGGTCGATGCTGACAGCAAAACAAAGAGTAGGAGTGCTGCATAGCGAATGTGCATGGTTTTCATCATTATCGGGTTTTAAATTTATGAATAGTTTTTATAAACTCCGACAAAGGTAATAAAAAAAGAGAGAGAACTACCTCCCGGCACCTCTCCCCCTGCAAACTTAAAACAACCAACAAAAGAAATAGATAATTTCAAATAGTGATTAGTGTTTAGTGATGAGTGATTAGTGGATGCGCTGTATGCGGCATTTTGCTTATCACTAATCACTAACCGTTAATCACTTCTCTTCACTTATCTTATAAACAAGAGTTCCCTGTATTTGGGCAGCGTCCACATCTGGTTGTCAACAATCAGTTCCAGTTTGTCGATATGATAACGGATCTCCTCCATTGCCGGTACGATGGTGTCGTGGTAGGCAATGGCTTTCTCACGTTCACTTTCGATCTTGTTGGCCACCTTGCGGGCTTCGATCATGGTATCTACATGCTCTTTGATGAAGGCGGTGCGGTCGGCAATTTCTTCGATGAGTTCCAGGTTCTTGGCAGACAGTTTTGCAGCTTTGTCGCCGGGGAACAGGTCTTTCATCTTGTAAACGTTATCAATGAGATCCGTTTGATACTGCGTGGCTACCGGGATGATATGGTTCATGGCCAAGTCACCTAATACACGAGCTTCAATCTGGATTTTCTTAGTGTAGGTTTCCCATTTCACTTCGTTGCGGGCTTCCAGTTCTTTCTGAGTCAGGACACCGGTATCTTCGAACATGCGGATGCTTTCCGGTTTCAGATAGCTGTCGAAGATGAGAGGCACACTGGTTTCGCAATCCAGACCGCGTTTCTTGGCTTCTTCTTTCCACTCGTCACTGTAGCCATTGCCGTCGAAATGGATGGGTTTGCAAATCTTGATGTATTTGCGGATCACATCCAGGATAGCCGAAATCTTCGGTTCACCCTTCTCGATGAGTTTGTCCACATCTTTTTTGAATTCTACCAGTTGTTCGGCTACGGCAGCGTTCAGGGCAATCATGGCGCAGGCACAGTTTGCTTCCGAACCTACGGCGCGGAACTCAAAACGGTTTCCGGTGAAGGCGAACGGGCTGGTGCGGTTACGGTCGGTATTGTCAATCAACAGTTCCGGAATCTGCGGAATATCCAGTTTCATGCCTTGCTTGCCGCTAAGGCTTACGAGATCATCCTTGGTACTCTCTTCAATGTGTTCCAATACCTGCGACAACTGTTTGCCCAGGAAGCTGGAAATGATTGCGGGAGGTGCTTCGTTGGCACCCAGACGGTGTGCATTTGTGGCACTGGAAATGGATGCTTTCAATAACCCGTTGTGTTTGTAAACGGCCATCAGGGTATTTACAATGAAAGTGATGAAGCGCAGGTTTTCTTCAGGTAATTTGCCCGGTCCCATCAGTCCGATACCTGTATCCGTACCCAATGACCAGTTGTTGTGCTTACCGCTACCGTTGACACCTTTGAAGGGTTTTTCATGTAGCAGTACGCGGAAGCCGTGGTTACGGGCTACTTTACGCATCAATGCCATGACGAGCATGTTATGGTCTACAGCCAGGTTGCACTCTTCGAAGATGGGAGCCAGCTCGAACTGGTTGGGAGCTACTTCGTTGTGACGGGTCTTGACGGGAATGCCGAGCTTCAAAGCTTCGATTTCCAATTCTTTCATGAAGGCCGCCACGCGGGTGGGAATGGCACCGAAATAGTGGTCTTCCAACTGTTGGTTTTTGGCACTGTCGTGTCCCATCAAGGTGCGGCCTGTCATCAGCAAGTCGGGACGGGCGGCGTACAGACCTTCATCGATCAGGAAGTATTCCTGTTCCCAACCCAGGTAGGCAACCACCTTCTTCACTTCCGGATTGAAATAGCGGCATACGTCTACGGCAGCTTTGTCTACGGCACGCAGAGCTTTCAGCAACGGTGCCTTATAGTCCAGAGATTCTCCGGTGTAGGCAATGAAAATGGTCGGGATGCAGAGCGTATCATCGACGATGAAAGCCGGAGAAGAGGGATCCCATGCGCTGTAACCGCGTGCCTCGAACGTATTGCGGATGCCACCGTTAGGGAAGCTGGATGCATCCGGTTCCTGCTGAACGAGCAATTTGCCTGTGAATTCTTCCATCACACCGCCTTTGCCATCATGCTCAATGAAAGCGTCATGCTTCTCGGCTGTACCTTCAGTCAACGGGTGGAACCAGTGGGTATAGTGGGTAACACCCATTTCGAGTGCCCATTTCTTCATACCGGCTGCCACTTCATCAGCAATGCTGCGATCCAGCGGAGCGCCATTGTCGATCACGTCAATCAGTTTAGCATATACCTTGCTCGGCAGATACCTGAACATCTTTTCCTTGTTGAATACATACTTGGCATAATATTCCGACGGACGTTCCGCAGGAGCTGCCACTGCAACGGGTTTCTTTTTAAACGCCGTTTCTACTACTCTGAATCTCAATTTAGACATAATACTTTATTATTGTTGGTTCGTAAATTAGTGATTAGGGTTTGGTGATTAGTGATTAGTGGCTGCGCTGTATGCGGCATTTTGCTTATCACTAATCACTAACCGTTGATCGTTATCCATTATACGCTGATTCACCATGCTCGTAGATGTCGAGCCCTTCTTCTTCAACGCGTTTGGAAACGCGGAGACCGTGTATCTTATCGAGTCCCTTGAAGATGATGAAACCCATGCCGGCTGCCCATGCACCTACTACGAGGGCGCCGAATACTTGTGCTCCGAGGAATCCCCAGCCTGCACCATAAAAGAGTCCTTCACTGGTGGACAAGAAACCTGTGAGAATGGTACCTGTGAAACCGCAGACACCGTGTACGGAACTTGCACCAACGGGATCGTCAATCTTCAGCACTTTATCGATGAACTCTACCGAGAATATCATTAGGATGCCGCAGATGGTACCGATGATGACGGCACCCAGCGGAGAAACCATATCGCAGCCTGCCGTGATACCTACCAGACCTGCCAGTATGCCATTCAGAGTCAGGGATAAAGATGGTTTGCTGAATTTTAACCAACTGACCACCAGTGCGAAGAAACCTCCGGCACAAGCTGCAAGATTCGTGGTGAGGAAGACGTGTGAGATAGCCATTGCGTCGTCCGTGGAGGCGGCTGCCAACTGTGAACCGGGGTTAAATCCGAACCAGCCGAACCATAAAATGAATACACCCAGCGCCGCCATGGTGAGGTTGTGTCCCGGAATAGCTCTGGACTTGCCATCTTTACCGTATTTACCGATGCGTGGACCAAGGATGGCTGCACCTACCAGCGCAATCCAGCCACCGACGGAGTGAACAATGGTGGAACCTGCGAAGTCGTGAAATGTGGTGCCGAACAGATTCATCATGAACGAACCTTCTTCGCCGTTCATCAACCAGCCGCCGCCCCAGGTCCAGTGACCGGAAATCGGATAGATCAGTACGCTGATGAAGATGGTGTAAACCAAATACATGGAGAATTTGGTACGTTCGGCCATGGCTCCCGATACAATAGTGGCTGCTGTGGCACAGAATACAGTTTGGAAAACAAGGAAACCCTCTGTTGGTAATCCTCCTCCGTCATAGAACGAGAGGTCGAAGAAGTGGGGCATTCCCACGAAACCACCTACGCCGAACATCAGTCCGAAACCGATGAACCAGTAGAGCAGGCTGCCAAACATGAAGT